>Ga0207419_1000415_pt1 | contig 37007 bp, 34 predicted proteins | sample ElkSloMetagenome_4_FD_184723 | JGI IMG/M metagenome (GOLD analysis project Ga0207419, IMG submission 184723) | Hot spring microbial communities from Elkhorn Slough, Monterey Bay, USA - MD2A (version 2) | ecosystem: Environmental > Aquatic > Marine > Intertidal zone > Estuary: Microbial mat ...
GACGCAAAGGCACCACGCGCATGACTGCTCCGAAGAAAGTTGTTCTGGCCTACTCGGGTGGCCTCGATACCTCGATCATTCTCAAGTGGTTGCAGACTGAATACGGCTGCGAGGTCGTGACTTTTACCGCCGATCTGGGTCAGGGCGAAGAGCTGGAGCCGGCACGCAAGAAGGCCGAGATGATGGGTGCCTCGGCCATCTATATCGAAGACCTGCGCGAGGAATTCGTCCGCGACTTCGTGTTTCCGATGTTCCGCGCCAATGCGCTCTATGAAGGGCTTTATCTGCTCGGCACATCCATCGCACGCCCGCTGATCTCCAAGCGGCTGGTCGAAATCGCCGCCGCTGAAGGCGCCGATGCGGTGTCACACGGTGCGACCGGCAAGGGCAACGACCAGGTGCGCTTCGAACTGGCCGCCTATGCGCTCAACCCCGAGATCAAGGTTGTCGCGCCGTGGCGGGAATGGGATCTGGGCAGCCGCACCAAGCTGATAGAATTCGCCGAAAAGCACCAGATCCAGATCGCCAAGGACAAGCGCGGCGAGGCGCCTTTCAGCGTGGATGCGAACCTGTTGCACACCTCGTCCGAAGGCAAGGTTCTGGAAGACCCCGCGCAGGAAGCGCCGGAATATGTCTATCAGCGGACCGTCGCGCCGGAGGACGCCCCCGACACGCCCGAAATGGTGGAAATCGCGTTTGAACGCGGCGATGCCGTCGCGATCAACGGCGAACGGATGTCTCCGGCCACGATCCTGACCAGGCTGAATGAACTGGGTGGCAAGCACGGCGTCGGCCGCCTCGATCTGGTGGAAAACCGCTTTGTCGGCATGAAGTCGCGCGGCATCTACGAGACACCCGGCGGCACGGTGCTGCTGGAGGCGCACCGCGGGATCGAACAGATCACGCTGGATAGCGGCGCTGGGCACCTCAAGGACAGCATCATGCCGCGCTATGCGGAACTGATCTACAACGGTTTCTGGTTCAGCCCCGAGCGCGAGATGCTGCAAGCGCTGATCGACAAGAGCCAGGAGCATGTCAGCGGGACGGTTCGCGTGAAGCTTTACAAGGGATCGGTCAGCACGGTCGCGCGCTGGTCTGACCAGTCGCTTTATTCCGAAGCGCATGTGACCTTCGAAGAGGACATGGGCGCCTATGACCAGTCGGACGCGCAGGGCTTTATCCAGCTGAACGCGCTGCGGCTCAAGCTGCTGGCGGCGCGGAACCGGAAAGGCTGACAGGGGGCGCTGCCCCCATCGCCTGCGGCGATTCCCCCGGGATATTTCTGGGCCAATAATGACACCGCCTAGAGCTTTCGGGCGGCGAGACTTTCGTAATGCGGCATTGCTCCGTCGCGCAATCTGTCTTGCGCGGCGTTCAGTTGAGGCAACGCCCCTTCCGCAGCTGCAAAGCCGGCGCTTCGGTGAACGGCCCCGTACCAGTGCGCCGCCCAGATGCCGTCTTCCTTGCGCGGGCCGATGGGCCAAGTCAGCATCGCCGGGTTGAAGTCTAAGCCTATGGTATTGCAAAGCTTTTGTAGCATTCCTTCGGGGTCGGCGCGGATATCGGCGCTGTCGATAACGATACCGCCAAGCGTGTCATAGAGGGCCGTCTGCTGAGGGTAGCCGATGTCTTCGAGCGTCATTTCGTTCCGCTTTGCCCCGTAGCTGGCGATCACGCGCGCGGGATGGCGGATCAGGTGGATATTGACGCAGTCGTTCGCCCAGTCGAGCGGGAAGCCGGGCAGCATGTGATGCGGCATGTGCTTCATATAGAAGTGTTTTTTGCCGTCGGGGATCGCTCCGGCGCAGCGGGCAGCGACGCGGGCGGGATCGGTTTCATGGGCGGCGAGGATTGCCTCGCGCATCGGGTGGTCAGCGCCGGTCGCGGCAAGGTAGGGGGCGTAGAACGGCTCGTCCCATATCGCGCAGTCGTCGCGGTTGCCGAAGGCATACATCATCGCGGTCGAGAGGTTCCGCGGGCCCGACCACATGGCTATTTTCATGCGTTCTGGCCCCTGCACGGCCTGTGCACCGGCTGTACACAGACTGTACACAACCTGTACATGCGCGACCCGCTCATGACCGCGCCACCAGATCTTTGTAGAGATCGCGCAAGCGCGCGGTCACGGGACCGAGTTCGCCCCCGCCGATCTGCCGTCCGTCGATATGGCTGACAGGTGTCTGCGCGCCGAACGTTCCAGTCAGGAAAGCTTCGTCAGCGGAATAGGTATCGACCAACGAGTAGTTCCTCTCGAACACGGGGATATCGTTGGCACGGCACAGATCGATGACTTTCCGGCGCGTGATCCCGTTCATGCAGTAGTCGCCGGTGCTGGTCCAGACGGCACCCTTTTTCACGATGAAGAAGTTGCAGGCGTTGGTGGTGTTCACGAAGCCATGCACGTCGAGCATCAGTGCCTCGTCAGCGCCGGCCTTTTCAGCAGCGATGCAGGCGAGGATGCAGTTCAGTTTCGAGTGGCTGTTCAGCTTGGGGTCCTGCGTCATTGGCAGGCCGCGCTGATGCGGGACAGTGGCAAGGGTGATGGGGCGCGGGATGCTGGGGCGCGAATGTTCCATGATGATCACGACGGTCGGGCCCGAACGCGACAGGCCGGGATGCTGGAACGGGCGCGTCTTGACCCCGCGCGTCACCATCAGCCGCGCATGGGCATCGGTGGTCATCGCGTTTGCGGCGCGGGTGTCTTCGAGCGCCCGAATGACACCCGACCGGTCCATGCCGATGTCGAGGTCGATGGCAAGGGCGGCCTCAAAAAGCCGGTCCATATGATCATCGAGAAAAGCCCATTTGCCGTCATGCAGGCGTAGACCCTCCCACACGCCGTCGCCCAGCATGAAGCCGCTGTCGTAGACGCTGACCATCGCTTGTGCCTTGGGCACGATCTTGCCGTCGACGTAGATCAGGATGTCAGCATTTCGGGCGTCGTCTTCGGCCTGGTGCGTGGTGACGTCTGTCATGGTGCGGCTCACTGGTTGGTTCGGCGCGAGTGATGCAGATTGCGCCGTCCCTTGCAAGCATCAGGTCCGAAAGGGCGCTGGCTTCGGCGCGTGCCGCGCCTCACCCGGGATATTTCCGGGCCGATAATAACGTCGTGAGACTCGGGGCGGTGATTGGCGCGACGTCCTAGGGGTCCCTATATGGGACGTAAAGGAGATCGATCATGATCAGAACAGTTGCCCTGTCACTTGCACTGCTGCCGGCCGCCGCCCTGGCGCAGGATACCCGCACTGCGACCTTCGCCGGAGGGTGCTTTTGGTGCATCGAGGCGGATTTCGAGAAGGTGAACGGCGTATCCGAGGTTGTTTCGGGCTATACCGGCGGAACCACGGAGGACCCGACCTATGAAACGCTGAAGGGGTCGGGCCACTACGAGGCGGTCGAGATCGTATACGACCCCGATGTCGTGAACTACGATCAACTGCTTTACGCCTTTTTCCGGTCGGTCGATCCCACGGACGCAGGCGGACAGTTCTGCGATCGCGGCGACGTCTACCGCACCGCCGTTTTCGTGGACACACCCGAAGAGCGCGCCGCCGCCGAGGCCGCCAAGGCCGTCGCCCAGCGCGAATTGGGCCAGCAGATCGTGACGCCCATCATCGAAGCCGGTCCGTTCTACGTGGCCGAGGAATACCATCAGGATTATTACAAGGGCGATCAGCGGATCATCACCCGGCGCGGGATCAAGACGCAGGCGGATGCTTATGAGTTCTATCGTGACGCCTGTGGTCGGGACGACCGCGTGGCCGAGCTTTGGGGCGATGCGGCGCCTTTCGTGGACCGGCCTTAGTACTGCGCGTTGCGCGCTGTTCCGGCAGGCGCATCGCCGTTGGTGGCGATATCCGCGATATAGAGTTCCATTTCGGCGATTTCGGCCTCTTGTGCGGCGATGATCGCGTCGGCGAGTTCACGGACGCGCGGATCGGAAAGGTTGGCGCGCTCGCTTGTCAGGATCGCGATAGAGTGATGCGGGATCATCGCCTTCATCCAGGCGACGTCACCGACCGTTGCCTGTGATCGCAGCAGGCCCAACGCAGCCAGGAATGCGACGACGGCCCCTGCGAAAATGGCGATGTTGGCGCGCCGGTTGCTGTACATGCCCAGCATGAAGGCAAGCATGATGATGGCCATGGCGCTGCCCATGTAGAGCGCCATCCACATGCGCGTCTGCGAATAAAAGACGTGATCGACCACGTAGGTGTTCAGATACATCAGGCCGTACATGACGATTGTCGATGTCAGGATCATCGCGAAAAAGCGAAGATAACTGCCGTGGGACTTCGGTGCCATGTGGTTGCTCCTTCCAGATCCGTTGATTTGGAAAACGCGCGATCCGTGGCCGGGTTCCGGATGCGCGGGTCTCAGGCCCGAAAATCCTGGACCTCGGACAGATCGGGGATCACGTCGGCGGTCCCGTGGCGGGTCACCATCAGGGCCCCGGCGATCATGGCCTGTCCGATGGCCTGCGCCATGGGCAGGCCCCGGTCGAGGCCGGCGAGCACATACCCCGTAAATGTGTCTCCCGCGCCGGTTGTATCCACGGGATCGACCTTGATCGCTGCGAAATGCCGTTGCCCGCCCGGCCCGTACCAGTCAGCCCCCTCGGCGCCGCGTGTCACGATGACATCACGCACGGGCAAATCTGCGGGGCCCTGTCCGGTCGCCTGCGCCAGTTGGTCCGCCTCGACCGCGTTGAGGATGAGGAAGTCGAGATACGGCAAGACCGCCTGCACGCGGTCGGCATCGAAGGGAGCGGCCGCATAGGCCACTTTCAGCCCCAGCTTTTCAGCCAGCCTCGCGGCCGTGCGTTGCAGGTTGGTTTCGTTCTGGATCACGAGCCAGTCGCCGGTCTGGGCCTCGGACAGGGCCGCCTGCAGCGTGGCCTGCGGTATTTCGGCATTGGCGCCGGGGTGCAGGACGATGCTGTTCTCGCCGCCCGTATCCACCATGATGATCGCCTGCGCGGTTTCGGTGGCGATTTCCGCGATGTTGCGGGTGTCGACGCCGTATTCCAGCAGCCGCTCGACCGCCCATGTGCCATCCGCGCCCACTGCCCCGATGTGGTTGACCCGGGCAGCGGCACGGGCGGCGGCAACGGACATGTTGGCCCCCTTGCCGCCGAGAAAGATCTGCCGTCCGGTCGCAGCAAGCGTTTCGCCGGGGGCCGGAATATGCGGCACGGCATAGACGAAATCCGCGTTGATCGAGCCGAGGTTCCAGATCGCCATCATTCCACCTTGCAGGCCGCGATCACGGCCATGTTGAGGATGTCGTTCACGGTCGAAACGGTCGAACAGATCTGGACGGGCTTGCCGATACCCGCGAGGATCGGGCCGATCACGGTGGCGCCTGCCATCTCCTGCATCAGCTTGACCGAGATCGAGGCCGAGTGCCGCGCGGGCACCACCAGCACGTTGGCCGGCCCGCTCAGTCGCTGGAAGGGGTAGTTTTCCTGCGCCTTGGCGTTCAGCGCGACATCGACCGTCATCTCGCCCTCGTATTCGAAATCGGCCTTGCGCGCGTCCAGCACCCGCGGGGCCTGATGCATCTTTTCGGCGCGTTCCGAAACCGGGTAGCCGAAGGTCGAAAAGGACAGGAAGGCGACGCGCGGCTCGAGCCCCAATTCGCGGGCCACCGCCGCACCTCTTTCGGCGATATCGGCCAGATCGTTCTCGTCGGGCCATTCGTGTACCAGCGTGTCGCTGATCAGCACGATGCGGCCCTTGTGCAACACGGCCGTCACGCCGACGGCGCCGTCATGGGGCTGGGCGTCGAAGACATTGTTGATCAGTTCCAGGATATGCGCCGACTTGCGCGTGGCCCCCGTCACCATGCCATCGGCATGGCCGTGGGCGAGCATCAGCGCGGCGAAGACATGCCGGTCGCGCGCGGCGAGACGGTGGACATCCTGCATGTCGACGCCCTTGCGTTGCAGGCGCTGGTAGAGGAAGGCCTTGTATGTCTCCAGCTGGTCGGTATTCGCGGCATTGACGATCTGAAGCTCGTCGAAGGCTTCGGGCATCCCCTCGGCTGTCAGTTTCTCGCGCACGTCGTCGTCGCGGCCCACGACCAGCGCCTTTCCCATGCCGGCGCGCTGGTATTGCACGGCAGCGCGCAGCACGCGCGGGTCGTCGCCTTCGGCGAAGACCACGGTGGACTGGTTGGCGCGCGCGCGGGCATTCAGGCTGCGCAGGATCGACTGGGTCGGGTCCATGCGGGTTTTCAAGGAAAGCTCGTAGGCGTCCATATCCACGATGGGACGGCGCGCGACGCCGGTTTTCATGCCGGCTTTGGCGACGGCTGGCGGGATACGGTAGATCAGGCGCGGATCGAAGGGCGTGGGGATGATGTAGTCGCGCCCGAAGGTCAGTTTCTTGCCGTAGGCCATGGCGACCTCGTCGGGGACATCCTCGCGCGCGAGGGCGGCCAGCGCCTCGGCGCAGGCGATCTTCATCTCGTCGTTGATCGCACGGGCATGAATATCGAGCGCGCCGCGGAAAAGGTAGGGAAACCCCAGCACGTTGTTGACCTGGTTGGGATAGTCGCTGCGTCCGGTGGCGACGATGGCATCCTCGCGCACGGCATGGGCATCTTCGGGCGTGATCTCGGGGTCGGGATTTGCCATGGCGAAAATCACGGGGTTCGGGGCCATGTCCATGACCATGTCCTGCGTCACCGCACCCTTCGCACTCACACCCAGGAAAACGTCGCAGCCTTTCATCGCCTCATCGAGGGTGCGCATCTCGGTTTTCACCGCGTGGGCCGACTTCCACTGGTTCATGCCTTCGGTGCGGCCCTGGTAGATCACGCCCTTGGTGTCGCACATGATGCAGTTGTCGTGTTTCGCACCCATCGCCTTGAGAAGCTCAAGACAGGCGATCCCCGCCGCCCCCGCACCATTCAGCACGATCTTCACGTCCGCGATGTCCTTGCCCGACAGATGCAGCGCGTTGATCAGCCCCGCCGCACAGATCACCGCCGTGCCGTGCTGGTCGTCGTGGAACACCGGGATGTCCATCTGCTCCTTGAGTGTCTGTTCGATGATGAAACACTCGGGCGCCTTGATATCTTCCAGATTGATGCCGCCGAAGGTCGGGCCGAGCAGACGCACCGCATTGATGAATTCGTCGGGGTCTTCGGTATCAAGCTCGAGATCGATCGAGTTCACATCCGCGAACCGCTTGAACAGGACCGACTTGCCCTCCATCACCGGCTTGCTGCCCAGCGCGCCGAGGTTGCCCAGACCCAGGACAGCCGTCCCGTTGGACACCACGGCGACGAGATTGCCCTTGTTGGTGTAATCATAGGCGGTCGCCGGATCGGCTGCGATTTCCTCGCACGGGATCGCGACACCGGGCGAATAGGCCAACGACAGGTCGCGCTGCGTCGTCATCGGCACGGTGGCCTGGATCTCCCACTTGCCGGGGCTGGGACGCATGTGGAATTGCAGCGCGTCCTCGCGGGTCAGTCTATTGTTGGCCATCATGTCCCCCCATTGCAGCCCCCAAGACATAGCGGTTTCCTGCAACCCCCCGCAACGGTGAGATTTCGGGGTTTCGAAGGCACCGCAGGCTGGTAATGTGACCCCGTGATCCGGGGGGATTGATGAGCAGCACAACGACCACGACGCCGATGATGGCGCAGTATCTCGAGATCAAGGCACAGCACCCCGATGCCCTGCTGTTCTACCGGATGGGCGATTTCTACGAGATGTTCTTCGACGACGCCGTCGCCGCGGCCGAGGCGCTGGATATCGCGCTGACGAAACGCGGCAAGCATGACGGCGGCGACATCCCGATGTGTGGCGTGCCCCATCATGCCGCCGAAAGCTATTTCCTGACGCTGATCCGCAAGGGGTTCCGCGTCGCCGTCTGCGAGCAGATGGAAAGCCCCGCCGAGGCAAAAAAGCGCGGCTACAAGGCGGTCGTGAAACGCGAGGTGGTGCGGCTGGTCACCCCCGGTACGCTGACCGAAGATTCACTTCTGGATGCCCGCCGCCACAACTTTCTCGCGGCCTACCACGTGGTGCGCGACGAAGGTGCGCTGGCCTGGGTCGATATCTCGACTGGCGGCTTTCACGTGATGCCCTGCGCGGGACCCGCGCTGGGCCCCGAACTCGCCCGGATCACCCCGCGCGAGGTCATCGTCACCGACGGGTCCGAAGGACAATGGGCAGGCGTGATCGAGGACGCAGGAGCAACCCTCACGACACTCGGTGCCGCGGCCTTCGACAGCACGGCTGGCGAGAGACGGCTTTGCGCGCTCTACAAGGTCGGCGCGCTCGACGCCTTCGGTGATTTCTCCCGTGCCGAGATCGGGGCAATGTCAGCCGTCGCCGAATACCTCGACATCACGCAACGCGGCAACCTGCCCTTGCTGCGCCCTCCGGTGCGCGAAGGACAATCCGCCACCATGCAGATCGACGCCGCCACGCGGGCCTCGCTGGAATTGACCCGCGCGATGAACGGGGCGCGGCAGGGATCGCTTCTTTACTCTGTCGACCGGACAGTGACCGCCGCCGGGGCGCGTCTGCTTGAGCGCCGGTTGGCCTCGCCGTCCTGCACGGTCGGCGTGATCCGCGCCCGGCAGGACGCGATTGGTTACCTGACCGAAAACACCCGCTTTCGCGACGATATACGCGAAGTTCTCAAAAGCGTGCATGACATCGACCGCGCCCTGTCGCGGCTGGCGCTGGATCGTGGCGGACCCCGCGACATGGCCGCGATCCGCAACACGCTGGCGCAGGCCATGCAACTGGCGCAAAGGCTGCCGGACGACCTGCCCGCGGTGCTGGCGGATGCCGCTGGCGACCTCACGGGCCACGATGATCTGCTGGACCTTCTGGATCAGGCACTGATCGCGGAACCGCCACTTCTGGCCCGCGACGGCGGTTTCATCGCGCCGGGCTTCGATGGCGATCTCGACGAGGTCCGCAAACTGCGCGACGAAGGGCGGTCGGTCATCGCCGGAATGCAGGCGGACTACGTGTCACTTACCGGCGTGCAGTCCCTCAAGATCAAGCACAACAACGTGCTGGGCTATTTCATCGAAACCACTGCGACACATGCCGAAAAGATGATGGCCCCGCCATTGTCCGAAACCTTCATCCACCGGCAGACGACAGCCAACCAGGTGCGGTTCACGACCGTGGACCTCTCCGAGATCGAAACGAGGATCCTCAACGCGGGTGGACGCGCGCTCGACATCGAAAAACGGCTCTTTGGCGAATTGCGCGGCAGTATCATCGCGAAGGCCGGTCCGCTGGGCGCGCTGGCGCGGGCACTGGCCGAGATCGACCTCGTGGCCGCCCTCGCCCATGTGGCGGTGACGGAAAACTGGGTGCGCCCCGGCGTCGACGACAGCCGCGCATTCGAGATCACCGGCGGGCGACACCCGGTGGTCGAGGCGGCCTTGCAGAAAGACGGCGCCCCGTTCGTGGCCAATGACTGCACACTGACCGACACGAACATCTGGCTTCTCACCGGTCCCAACATGGCCGGCAAATCCACCTTCCTGCGCCAGAACGCCCTGCTCGCGATCCTCGCGCAGATGGGCAGCTTCGTGCCCGCGGCGGCGGCACATATCGGCATCGTCAGCCAGATTTTCAGTCGTGTCGGCGCCTCGGACGACCTCGCCCGGGGCCGGTCGACCTTCATGGTGGAAATGGTCGAAACCGCCGCGATCCTCAATCAGGCCGACGACCGGGCGCTGGTGATCCTGGATGAAATCGGGCGCGGCACGGCGACCTATGACGGGCTTTCGATCGCATGGGCCACGCTTGAACACCTGCACGACGTGAACCGCTGCCGCGCCCTCTTCGCCACGCATTACCACGAAATGGCGACGCTGGCGGGCAAGCTCGCAGGTGTCGACAATGCCACCGTCACGGTGAGGGAATGGGAGGGCGACGTGATCTTCCTGCACGAGGTCAGGCGCGGCACCGCCGACCGCAGCTACGGTGTGCAGGTCGCCCGCCTTGCCGGACTTCCGCCCGTCGTGGTCGAGCGCGCCCGAGTGGTGCTGGAAGCCCTGGAAAAGGGCGAACGCGAAGGCGGAACCGCGCGCAAGGCCGTGATCGACGATCTGCCGCTCTTCTCGGCGACACCGACGCCTGCGCCCGCCACACCGAAAACGTCACACCTCGAAGCGCGCCTCAAAGACATCCATCCCGACACGCTCAGCCCGCGCGCGGCCCTCGACCTGATTTACGAACTCAAGGAAATGGCAAAGGGCGCGGATTGATCCCGCGCCCCGTCTTCTCATGTTCCAAAATACCTCGGGGAATCGCCCGAAGGGCGACGGGGCAGAGCCCCTAGTCCTTCATCGACGACACGCCGACCTGTGCAGGACGCAGCAGCCGGTCATGCAGCATGAACCCGGTGGTCGACACCTGAATGATCTCGCCCGCCTTGGTGCCGGGCAACGGAGCCTCGAACATGGCTTCGTGCATCTTGGGGTCGAACTTGTCACCGACTTCGGGCGTGACGGGCTGGATGCCGTGTTTCTTGAAGACGTTGATCAGTTCGCGCATCGTCAGGTCGATCCCTTCCAGCAGCGAGTCAGGCACTTTTTCGTCGCCCTCCTTGGCGGCCTTCAATGCACGATCCATGTTGTCGTAAACCGGCAGCAGATCACGGGCCAGACGCGAGCCGCCGTAATTCTCGGCCTCGCGCCGGTCGCGATCGGCCCGCTTGCGGGTGTTTTCGGCATCCGCCAGCGCGCGCATGAATTTGTCGCGGAAATCGTCACGCTCGGCCTGCAGGGCTGCGATCTCGTCGGATGCGGCCTCATCGTCACCGTCTTCGGCATCGTCTTGCGCGGCGGCGGCATCCATCTCGTCACCTTCGGCGGCGAGTTCATCAAGTGTCTGCAGCTCTTCATCTTTCCCGGACATGCATTCTTCCTTTAGGCGCGGTCGTCGATCATCTTCCCGACGAGCTTGGCTGTATAATTCACGATCGGCACGATGCGGCCGTAGTTCAGGCGCGTGGGCCCGATGACACCGACCGCGCCGATGATCTTGCGGTCGGCGTTCATATAAGGGGAAACCACCAAAGATGAACCCGAAAGCGAGAACAATTTATTTTCGGACCCGATAAATATGCGTACCCCGTCGCCCTCTTCGGCAAGATCGAGGAACTGCGCGATGTCGCGCTTGCGCTCCAGATCATCGAAGAGTGTCCGGATACGTGCAAGGTCGGCCTCGGATTCGCCTTCGGACAACAGATTTCCGCGACCACGCACGATCAGGCGCTCGGTCGCCTCGCCCTCGTTCTCCCAGAGCGCCTGTCCGTTTTCGACCAGATCGCGGGCCAGCGTGTCGATCTCGGTCCGGCGGGCGGCGATCTCGCGCTTCACGACGGCACCCAGCTCGGACAGCGTGTGGCCTTCCGCGATGGCGTTGAGAAAATTCGCCGCTTCGCGCAAGGACGACGGCGTCTGCCCGACGGGCGGCGTGAACACGCGGTTTTCCACGTGCCCATCTGCGAAAACCAGCACGACGAGCGCCCTTTCGCGCGACAACGAGACGAATTCGATGTGTTTGATCGGGGCCTCGTGCTTGGGTGTAAGCACGAGGCTCGCCCCCTGCGTGACCCCCGAAAGCGCCTGCCCCACCTGATCGAGGACAGAGGTCACATCATGATCGTTGGATGACAGGGTGCGGTCGATGGTTTCGCGGTCCTTGCCGTCCAGATCGCCGACTTCCAGCAACCCGTCCACGAACATGCGCAGGCCCAGCTGGGTCGGAATACGGCCTGCGCTGACATGGGGACTGCCCAGCAGACCCAGATACTCGAGATCCTGCATCACATTGCGGATCGTCGCCGCGCTCACACCTTCGGAAAAATCGCGGGTCAGCGTGCGAGAGCCGACGGGCGCCCCGCTTTCCAGATAGCCTTCGACGACGCGACGAAAGACTTCGCGCGAGCGTTCGTTCATTTCTTCAATCTTGGGCGACTGCTCTGACATCATGCGCTTCTTGAAAGGACCGGCCAATTAAAACCAAGACGCATCGCGCGTCAATCGGGGTTGGATTCCAGATATGGGCAGCGTATCGACAGGATGCAATCAGACAGGAGCGACCGATGCGCCCATCCGGACGTCAGACCAATGAAATGCGCGCGATCTCGATCGAGACGGGCGTCACGATGCACGCCGAAGGGTCTTGCCTGATCAAGTGCGGCAATACCCATGTGCTCTGCACGGCAACGATCGACGAACGGGTGCCGCCATTTCTCAAGAACTCGGGCCTCGGCTGGGTTACCGCGGAATACGGCATGCTGCCGCGTGCGACGAACACGCGCATGCGGCGTGAGGCCAAGAACGGCCAATCGGGACGCACACAGGAAATCCAGCGTCTGATCGGGCGGTCGCTGCGCGCCGGCGTCGACCGCGTGGCACTGGGAGAACGGCAGATCGTGGTGGACTGCGATGTGATCCAGGCCGACGGGGGCACGCGCTGTGCATCCATAACAGGCGGCTGGGTCGCGCTGAAGCTGGCGGTGCAAAAGCTGATGGCGTCCGGCGACGTGATCACCGATCCGCTGGTCGATCCGGTCGCGGCCATATCTTGCGGGATCTATGCCGGCCAGGAAGTGTTGGATCTTGATTATCCCGAGGATTCCGAGGCCGGAACGGATGGTAATTTCGTGATGACCGGCGGCAGGCTGATCGAGGTGCAGATGTCTGCCGAAGGCGCGACATTCAACCGGGTGCAAATGGACGCGCTGCTCGACCTTGCCGAAAAAGGGATCTCCGAGCTGACCGCGGCACAAATGGCCGCAGTCGCCTGATGCGCAGGTTCGACGGCCAGGAGTTGGTGATCGCCACGCACAACCGTGGCAAGCTGGAAGAGATCGCCGATCTTCTGTCGCCCTACGGCGTGACGCTGACCTCGAACGCAGATCATGGCCTGCCCGAACCCGAGGAAACCGAGAGCACATTCGCCGGCAACGCCCGGATCAAGGCGCATGCCGCAGCCAAGGCCACCGGGCTGCCCGCGCTTGCCGATGACAGCGGGATCGAGATCGACGGATTGAACGGCGCGCCCGGCGTCCATACCGCGGACTGGGCAGAGACGCCGCAGGGGCGTGATTTCGAGATGGCGATGGCGCGCGCGTGGCGTGAACTGGAACAACTGAATGCGCCCTATCCGCGCACAGCGCGGTTCTGCTGCACATTGGTCCTTGCCTGGCCCGATGGCCATGACGAGGTTTTCCCGGGCATCATGCCGGGTGAGATCGTCTGGCCGATGCGCGGCGACCAGGGACACGGCTATGACCCGATCTTTCAGCCGCATGGATATGACGTGACATTCGGCGAAATGGACCGTTGGGAAAAGAACAGGATCAGCCACCGTGCGGATGCTTTCGGGAAACTGATCGCGGGCTGCTTTGGCTGAGGATTGGGAAAACGGGGGCTTTGGCCTCTATATTCACTGGCCGTTCTGTCAGGCGAAATGCCCGTATTGCGATTTCAACAGCCATGTCGTGGCGAAGATCGACCAGAAAGCATGGGCTGAGGCCTACCTCAGCGAGATTGACCGGGTCGGCGCCGAAACGCAGGGCCGCGTTCTGCGATCCGTATTCTTCGGCGGCGGCACCCCCAGCCTGATGGACCCCGAAGTGGTGGACGCGGTGCTGACGCGTGTACGCGCCACGTGGCCGATGGCGAACGATACCGAGATCACGCTCGAAGCCAACCCGACCTCGGTCGAGGCGGGACGCTTTGCGGGGTATCGCGATGCAGGCGTCAATCGTGTATCGATGGGCATTCAGGCGTTGAACGATGCAGACTTGAAGGCGTTGGGCCGCCTTCATTCAGCGGACGAGGCGATGCGGGCTTTCGATGTGGCGCGCGCCGTCTTCGACCGCGTCAGTTTCGATCTGATCTATGCGCGGCAAGGTCAGACGGTTGCAGCCTGGCAAGCGGAGTTGGCGCAAGCGCTGTCGCTGGCTGTGGATCACCTGTCGCTCTACCAACTGACGATCGAGGACGGCACGGCCTTTGGCGATCGCTACAGTGCCGGCAAGCTTCGCGGGCTTCCCGATGACGATGCGGCGGCGGATATGTACCTGGCCACGCAGGATATTTGCGAAAGCGCGGGCTTTGCCGCCTACGAAGTGTCGAACCACGCCCGCGACGGCGCCGAAAGCACGCACAACCGCATTTACTGGAAATACGGCGACTACGCGGGGATCGGACCGGGCGCGCACGGGCGGTTGACCATCGGCGGGCAGCGATATGCGACGGATACGCCGCTTGCCCCTGCGGGATGGCTTGCACAGGTGCGCAAGCAAGGGTCCGGCGAGGCATCGCGCGAGGTCCTGAGCAAGACCGACCAGTTCACCGAATTCCTGCTGATGGGGCTGCGCCTACATGAAGGCATCGACCGAACGCGGTTCGCCAATCAGTGGAATGACGAATTATATAATAATATCAATGGCTTGGTTGATATCGGAATGCTCGAATTGACCCCGGACCGCCTTTGTGTGTCGCCGCGGGGGCGACCGGTGCTCAACGCGGTGCTGCGAGAGCTTTTGACGGGTTAGCCGCCCGAAAGCGCACGCAGCAGATCATCAAGCTGATCAAGCGACCGATAGCTGATCGTCATTTTGCCACCCTCGGCCTCGCCCTGATGGTCGATCGTGACCTTCATGCGCAACTGCGCGGAAAGCTCTTTCTCGATCTGGACGGTGTCGGCATCCTTTTTGGCCTTTGGCGCGGTGCGTGGCGCGGCCTGTCCCCCGAGACCCTTTTTGGCCAACGCCTCGGCCTGCCGGACAGAGAGCTTCTTGTGGACGATTTCACGCGCGAGAATGGTCGCATCCTCATGTCCCACGAGGGCCCGCGCATGCCCCGCCGACAAGAGGCCGAGTGTGACATATTCCTGCACTTCCTGCGGCAGGTTGAGAAGCCGCATGAGGTTGGCGATATGGCTCCGGCTCTTGCCGAGGGCCTGCGCCAGCTTGTCTTGCGTGTGACCGAACTTCTCCATCAGCTGCTTGTAGCCGGCACCCTCGTCGATCGGGCTCAGATCGGCGCGCTGGATGTTCTCGATGATCGCGATTTCAAGAACTTCGGTATCATTGTAGTCGCGCACGAGGACGGGCACCTCATGCAGCTTGGCCATCTGTGCCGCACGCCAGCGACGTTCGCCGGCAACGATCTCGTAGCCGTCATCGATGGCGCGCACGATCAGGGGCTGGATGATCCCCCGCTCGGCGATAGAGCCTGACAGCTCAAGCAGCGCGTCCTGTGCGAAATGACGGCGCGGCTGATCGGGGTTCGGATGGATCTGCTCGATCGGCAGTACCATATCGGGCCGTTTTGGCGTCCCCTCGGACCCGCCTTCGGCGTTCACATCCGACATGAGCGCGGAGAGGCCGCGGCCCAGACCACGCGATTTCTTGGGTGTACGAGCCATGTCAGGCGGCCTTCTGTTTCTGAGTTCTGTCGATAAGTTCCCCGGCCAGCGCGCGGTAGGCCTTGCTGCCTTTCGAATTGCTGTCATAGCTCAGCACCGGCATGGCGAATGAGGGTGCCTCGCTCAGGCGGACATTGCGGGGAATCACCGTCTTGAACACCATATCACCCATGTTTTCGCGGGCGTCGTCCTCGACCTGAAGCGACAGGTTGTTGCGGGTGTCGTACATCGTCAGCGCAATGCCTTCGATCCGCAGATCGGGGTTGGCTGTCTGGCGCACATTGCGCACCGTCAGGATCAGCTGCGATAGCCCCTCGAGCGCGAAAAACTCGCTTTGCAGCGGGACGATGATCGAATCGGCCGCCACCATGGCGTTCACCGTCAGGATATTCAGCGATGGCGGGCAGTCGATCAGGATGTAGTCGAAGTTTTCAGCCCCACCCTGCGGGGCCCGCAAAACCTCGCGCAGAAGGAAACTGCGCCGCGCGTTGTCGATCAGTTCGAGATCGGCCGAGGCCAGATCGGTCGTGGCCGGGACGATCTCGAGCCGATCGACGCTCGTGGTTTGCACAGCATCAGCAAGGCTGATTTCCCCAACCAGAAGGTCATATGTTGTGGCATCACGCATCTCATACTCTACACCTAGCCCGGTAGAGGCGTTGCCTTGCGGATCGAGATCAATCAAAAGCACGCGTTTACCTTTTTCAGCAAGCGCCGCCCCGAGATTGATCGTTGTGGTCGTTTTCCCCACACCGCCTTTCTGGTTCGCAATTGCGATAATCGTCGTCTGCAGGGTGGGTTCAGGGGCCACGGGGAAGAATCCTCTGGATATCCAACAGTCGTGCGTCAGGATCAGTGATACTGGGGTGATCTTCAAGCGCAAACGACCAGTGCTCTCGTGCTTCGGCCATCTCTTGCGGGGCCCTGCGGCCTTTATGGATCAGCGCCCTGCCGTCCGGCGCAAGGTGCCGGTCAATCAGCGGAAGCAGCACACCGAGCGGCGCCAGCGCCCGCGCCGAGACGACATCCGCCTTTTGCGGCGCGACACTTTCGATGCGTCCGGCGATGACGGTAGCTGCCAGATCAAGCTCTCGCGCCGCTGTGCGCAGGAAAGCGCATTTGCGCTGGTCGCTTTCGATCAGGACGAAATCTGCCCCGGGCTGCCTTTCCCGTGCAATGATCGCCGCAACAATTCCCGGAAACCCCCCGCCACTTCCCAGATCGGCCCACGTGCCATAGCTTTCAGGCGCGAAAGCGTAAATCTGTGCGGAATCAACGATGTGCCGGTTCCAAAGATCGTCCAGCGTCCCCCTCGCGATAAGATTGATCCTCGGCGTCCATTTTTCGACCAGCGCTGCAAAGCCCTGCAGCCGTTCCATCGTTTCACGTGAAACATCCTGTCCCGCCAGAGCCGGCACCACTCAGGTTCCGGTGGCCTTGGACGTTTCGCGCCTCAGCGCACTGACCAGGAGCATCAGGGCAGCGGGGGTCATGCCTTCGATCCGACCGGCCTGAGCGATGGTTGCAGGCCGCGCCGCCGCAAGTTTTCCTGCGATTTCATTCGAGAGGCCCTTGATCGTGCCGTAATCCAGCCCGTCGGGAATTGTCTGTTGTTCATCCCTTTCCATGGCCGCGATGTCGCGTGCCTGGCGCGCGATGTAATGCGCGTAGAGAGCATCCTTTTTCAACTGGTCCTTGATGTCATCATCGATGTCCGTGAACCCGTGGCCAAGCGTCGCCAGTTCTGCGAAACCGAAATCGGATAAGGCCAGCGCATCCAGTGCCGAGCGTCGTGGCCCGTCGGCATTCAGCTTGGCGCCGGTGCGCGCGACGTCCCTTGCCGTGACCGTGACTTCTGAGAGGCGGGTTTTCGCAGTATCGATCTGCTCCATCTTGCCAGAGAACGCCGCCCAGCGCCCCTCACCGACGCATCCGATCTCTCGCCCTTTTGGGGTCAGGCGCTGATCCGCATTATCGGCACGCAATGAAAGGCGGAACTCGGCGCGTGAGGTGAACATCCGGTAAGGCTCCGAGACGCCGCGGGTAATCAGGTCGTCGATCATCACGCCGATGTAGGATTCGCGGCGACTGAAGACGATCGGCTCTTTTCCCAATGCCTGGGCGGCCGCATTGAGGCCAGCCACCATACCCTGTGCTGCGGCCTCTTCATATCCGGTCGTACCGTTGATCTGGCCGGCAAGAAACAAGCCGGGTACATCCCGCAAGGCGAGTGTCGCACGCAAGGCGCGCGGGTCGACATAGTCATACTCGATGGCATAACCGGGCTGAAGAATTACCGCGTTTTCAAGCCCTTGGATCGAATGCACATAGGCCTCTTGCACTTGCTGCGGCAGGGATGTCGAGATTCCGTTGGGATAGACGGTGTGATCTTCGAGGCCTTCGGGTTCGAGGAAAATCTGATGCGAGGTCTTGTCCGCGAAGCGGACGACCTTGTCTTCGATCGAGGGGCAGTATCGTGGACCAACCCCGTCGATATGCCCGCCATACATGGCAGACCGTTCCAGATTTTCCCGTATGATGTCGTGGGTACGTTCATTCGTCTGCGTGATGCCACATGCGATTTGGCGCGCATAAGGTCCTTTCGACAGAAAGGAAAAGAGCGCAGGATCATCATCGCTCGGTTGGCTTTCGAGACGGTCCCAGGCAATGGTTCGACCGTCGAGACGCGGCGGTGTCCCGGTCTTGAGGCGCCCCAGCGGCAAGTTAAAGCTGTCGAGACGTTCAGCCATCCTGACGGACGGATCATCACCCATGCGTCCCCCGGGTCGCGAGACATCTCCGATATGGATGACGCCGCGCAAGAACGTGCCCGTGGTCAGAATCACGCACCGCGACTGCATTGTGGTACCATCGCCCAGCACGATCCCGGTGACACGGTCCCCCTCCATTACAAGATCCGTGGCCTCGCCCTCGATGATTTTCAGGTTGGGCCAACCAGCCAGCTCGGCCTGCATCTCGGTCTTGTAGATGCGCCGGTCAGACTGGGCGCGTGGGCCTTGCACTGCCGGGCCCTTCTTTCGGTTCAGCAGTCTGAACTGGATTCCAGCCTTGTCGGCGACACGCGCCATGACCCCGTCCAGCGCATCGATTTCCCGCACCAGATGTCCTTTGCCCAGACCGCCGATGGCGGGATTGCAGGACATCACCCCGATGGACGCACGCGTCAGCGTCACCAGCGCAACACTTGCACCCATGCGCGCCGCAGCATGCGCAGCTTCGGCACCGGCGTGGCCACCGCCAATGACAATCACATCGTGGTCCTGATGTTTCACGTGAAACACTCCCTACTTTCCAATGCAGAAACTGGAGAAAATCTCGTCAAGGACCTGTTCTACATCAACCCGTCCGACAATGCTATCCACCGCGCGGATGGCCGCCCTCAGGTCTTCGGCGATCAGATCCGTCATGCCATCAGGATGATCCAGGCCATCCTGTGTGGCACCGATATGGGTCAGAGCCTGCAACATCGCCGTCCTGTGGCGTTCACGCATGGCCACGCCGATACTGCCGACCCGGTCCTGCAGCCGCAATGATATTTCAGAGATAAGCGCATCCACCCCCGCGCCCGTTTTTCCCGAAACCGACAGCCCGTCCCACGATCCAAGATCGCCCTTGCCATGCACAATGATATCGTCCGGTCCGGGTGACACGGGGCCTGTCTCATCCGGTCCCAGAAGGTGAATGCGCAGATCGGCTGTCTCGGCCCGTGCCTTCGCGCGCGCCACGCCCAAGCCTTCGACGACATCTCCCGTGTCGCGCAGGCCTGCTGTATCCAGCAAGGTCACCGGCAAACCGCCAAGGTCCATACGGACCTCGATCACATCCCGCGTGGTCCCGGCCACTTCCGACGTGATCGCGACATCGCGCCCCGCCAGCCTGTTAAGCAAAGTGGACTTTCCGGCATTCGGCGCGCCGATGATCGCAACCTCGAACCCGTCGCGCACCCGCTCGGCAATCCGAACGCCCGCTGCCTCGCGTTCCATCTCGACCGAAACCTCGGCAAGAAGCGCGCGCACCTCGGGAGTTACATCCGTCGGAACCTCTTCATCGGCAAAATCGATCGTCGCTTCCAGAAGCGCCGCGGCCCGGATCAGGTTTTCGCGCCACCGCGCCGCCAAATCCCCAAGCGCGCCGGAAAACACACGTAGCGCCTGCCGGCGCTGACCTTCGGTTTCGGCGTCGATCAGATCGGCAAGACCCTCTACCTCGGCCAGGTCCAGCCGCCCGTTATCCATTGCGCGCCGCGTGAATTCGCCCGGTTCGGCCTGCCGCAGACCATCCAGACCACCCAGCACCCGCAGAACCGCTGCAACGATTGCCGGACTGCCGTGCAGGTGCAGCTCCACGACGGTTTCGCCGGTAAAGCTGTGTCCATCAGGGAAATGCAGGATCAGCGCTTCATCCAGCAAGACACCATCTGCATCGCGCAGCATTCGCACACCGCGACCGTGTGGCACATCACCGGCGATCCGGGTCACAGCCCGAACGGCGTATGGACCCGAAATCCGGACCACGGCAACACCTGCCCGCCCTTGGGCAGTCGCGAGGGCAAAGATCGTATCCATAGTTAACCCATTGTTTTATAACAATAAGTTACGTGTTCATCGAGTCGAAGAAGTCAGAGTTGGTTTTGGTCTGCTTCAGCTTGCCGATCAGGAATTCGATTGCGTCCGTCGTTCCCATCGGGTTCAGGATGCGCCTGAGCACGTAAGTCTTGGCAAGATCGGCGCGATCCACCAACAGCTCTTCCTTGCGGGTGCCGGACTTGAGGATATCCATCGCAGGGAAGACGCGCTTGTCTGCCACTTTGCGATCCAGAACGATCTCGCTGTTACCGGTGCCCTTGAACTCTTCGAAGATGACTTCATCCATCCGGCTTCCGGTATCGATCAGCGCGGTCGCGATGATCGTCAGCGAACCGCCCTCTTCGATGTTCCGCGCGGCACCGAAGAAACGCTTGGGCCGCTGCAGCGCGTTGGCATCGACACCACCCGTCAATACCTTGCCCGAGGATGGCACCGTCGTATTGAAGGCGCGCCCCAGACGCGTGATCGAGTCGAGCAGGATCACGACATCGCGCTTGTGCTCCACCAGACGTTTCGCCTTTTCGATCACCATCTCCGAAACGGCAACGTGCCGCGACGCCGGTTCGTCGAAGGTCGAGGACACGACCTCGCCCTTGACGGATCGCTGCATATCCGTGACTTCTTCGGGCCGCTCATCGATGAGCAGGACGATCAGGTAGCATTCGGGGTGGTTCTTCTCGATCGAGTTGGCGATGTTTTGCAGCAGTACCGTCTTACCGGTGCGCGGCGGGGCCACGATAAGCGACCGCTGCCCCTTACCGATCGGGGCGATCAGATCGATGATCCGCGCCGACCGGTCCTTGACCGTGGGATCTTCGATTTCCATGTTCAGCCGCTCGTCGGGATAGAGCGGCGTCAGGTTGTCGAAAGCCACCTTGTGCTTGGCACGGTCGGGATCTTCGAAGTTGATTTGTTCCACCGATGTCAGCGCAAAGTAGCGTTCGTTGTCGTTGGGTTCTTTCATGACACCTTCGACGGTGTCACCGGTCCGCAAGGAATGCTGGCGGATCATATCGGGCGAGACGTAGATATCATCGGGGCCCGGCAGATAGTTCGCCTCGGGTGAGCGCAGAAAGCCGAAACCGTCCTGAAGAACCTCCAGAACACCATCGCCGCCGATGACCCATTCCTCGTCCGCGCGTTCCTTGAGGATGGCGAACATCATGTCGCCCTTCCGCATGGTCGAGGCGTTCTCGATCTCGAGCTCCTCGGCCATCGACAACAGGTCTTTGGGGCTTTGCGCTTTGAGGTCAGCGAGGTTCAGACGATCTTGGGACATGACATATTCCATTGGCCGACCAGAGGGTGGCGCTTGACGATATTCTATTGGAAATCGCGTTCCCGGACGGGACGCGACGCCAGACATAGGTGCATGCCCGTCCTGAGTCAATCGACCCTGTCAGAAAGGTCTGACGATTACGGAAACCACGATCACGACCATCAGGACCGTCGGCACTTCGTTGAAGATCCGGTACTGCCGGCCTGTCCGCGTGTTCGTTCCGGCTGCGAACTCTTTCCGGCGGGCGGCCATCCACATATGCGCCCAGGTCATCGCGATGACGCCCACAGCCTTGAACCACGCCCAGGCCGCACCCCAGTCGAACATGCCCAAGCCGATCATCACCAGTCCGGCGGCCCATGACACGATCATCGCGGGGTTCATGATCACCCGCAGCAGTTTTTCTTCCATCACCTGAAAGGTCTGATCGAGTTCCGACCCCGCAGTCGCCCGTTCCGCATGATAGACGAAAAGACGAGGCAGGTAGAACAGACCCGCCATCCATGCGATCACGGCCATGATATGCAAGGCCTTGATCCAGGGATAAATCGCGAAAAGAAAATCCATTATCTGTGAGTCCGTTTTTTCCTGGTCCCTTCTTTCATAAAAGAAGAAAGAAAGAAAAGATGATGATGTTGATTGGGAGCGGCAATTCTGTGGATTGTTTTTTCATCCGCAGACTTATCCCAAGGCTGAAAAACTGTTCGCCGCGCAAAAAATTTTCTGAACAGGCGTATTTTTCAATACAAAACAATGTGTTAGCCTGTTCTTGGGAAATGCCGTTTGATGTTGAAATCTATGATAGCGGCATGTCCGGGCGATTCTTCCACAGACACGGGTTTTCCCCGTCCACCGTGGAGAAACAGTTCATGAAAAACGCCGCGCAGATGGACTCTGGGCATCGTCGTGGGACATGCTAGATCGTCCCGAAATCACCCGCGTGGTGACACATGGCTTTTCCCGAAGGTTATCCACATGACCGCTCCGATCGTTCTTGCATCAGGCTCTGAAATTCGTGCCCAGTTGTTACGTAATGCGGGCGTCGAGATCACGGTGGAACCCGCGCGGATCGATGAAGAGGCCGTGATCGCATCGCTGCGTGCCGAGGGCGCCGCGCCGCGCGATGTCGCCGATACCCTGGCCGAACTCAAGGCCCAGCGCGTCGCCGCGCGGCACCCCGGCGCCCTCGTCATCGGCTGCGATCAGGTGCTGGCTTTCGGGCAGGATATCCTCACCAAGCCGCAGACACCCCAGGCGGCGCGCGCCCAGCTCGGCGCCTTGCGCAATACCCGTCATCAGCTTTTGTCGGCCGCGGTGATCTATGCAGATGGCCAACCCCAGTGGCGGCACGTGGGTATCGTCCGGCTGCACATGCGTGATGCCAGCGATGCCTATCTTGATGATTACGTCAGCCGGAACTGGGACAGCATCCAGCACGCCGTGGGGGCCTACAAGCTCGAGGAAGAGGGAGTGCGACTTTTTACACGCATTGAAGGAGATTATTTCAATGTGCTGGGTCTGCCGCTTCTGGAGCTCTTGTCTTACCTGACGCTTCGCGGAACATTGCCTGCATGAAAACGATACCCCGCGCCGCCGTTATCGGGTCTCCGATCAGCCATTCCCTTTCTCCGAAACTGCACGGGTTTTGGTTGCAACGTTATGGCCTGGATGGTGAGTACACGGCGCTCGACGTGACCGAGGACAAGCTGGAAGAAACCCTCTACCGGTTGCCGAAGGAAGGTTTTGTTGGTGCGAATATCACTCTGCCGCACAAGGTCAGTGTGTTGCAGTTCGCCGATCAGGTCACCGACCGCGCGACCTTGATCGGGGCGGCCAATACGCTGATCTTCAAGGGTGATGGCGGGATCTTTGCTGATAACACCGATGGATACGGCTTTATCGCAAATCTGCGGCAGAATGCACCGGATTGGGATCCGAAATCCGGTCCGGCGGCCGTATTCGGGGCCGGCGGCGCGGCGCGGGCCGTCGTTGTCGCGCTGATCGATGCGGGCGTGCCAGAGATCATCGTATCAAACCGGACCCGCCCCAAGGCAGAGGCCCTGCGCGATGATTTCGGCGCGCGGATCTCGGTCGTCGACTGGGTACAGGCCGACATGATGCTGGACGAGGCCCGGACCGTCGTGAACACCACGTCACTCGGCATGAAGGACGCGCCGGCCCTGCGGGTGTCCCTGGATCTTCTGGGCAAGGGTGCTGTGGTCACCGATATCGTCTACAATCCATTGATGACACCATTCTTGCAGGCGGCTCAAAAGCGCGGCTGCACCATCGTCGATGGTCTGGGCATGCTGTTGCATCAAGGTGTTCCGGGGTTCGAGCGCTGGTTCGGCAAGCGCCCCGAGGTTGATGCCGCCACCCGTGAGGCCGTTCTTTCGTGACCCATGTCCTGGGCCTGACCGGTTCCATTGGTATGGGCAAATCGACGACCGCTGCCATGTTTCGCGATGCGGGCGTGCCGGTCTGGGATGCCGATGAAACCGTCCATCGGCTTTACGCGCGTGGCGGGGCCGCTGTTCCGGCCGTTGGTGCGCTGGTGCCCGGCGCGGTTGTCGCCGGGGCGATCGACCGCGGCCTTCTCAAGAAACATCTTGCAGATGATCCGGCACTGATCGAACGGCTCGAAGCTATCGTGCATCCGCTTGTCGGTGCAGACCGGGATGCCTTCCTCGCCGTGCAGACGGCGCCTCTGGTGGTTTGTGACATTCCGCTGCTGTTCGAAACCGGCGCGGATCGGTGGCTGGATTCAGTGCTGGTCGTGACAGCGCCTCCGGAGGTGCAGCGCCAGCGTATCCGGGCGCGCGGGGAGATGGATGATGTCATGATCGACAAGATCATCGCGCGCCAGATGCCAGACGCCGAAAAGCGGGCCCGTGCCGACCATGTCATCGAGACACTGACGCTGGACGACACCCGTGCTGCCGTGCGAGAACTGATCGCCCAACTGAGTGGACAGATGAATGCGTGAGATCGTGCTGGATACCGAAACGACAGGGTTCGAGCCCGCCGAGGGCGACCGGATCGTGGAAATCGGTGCAATCGAATTGATGGGTCACGTGCCGACAGGCCGCACCTATCACGTTTACATCAATCCCCAGCGATCCATGCCCGCCGAGGCTTTCGAAGTCCACGGGATCGGCGCCGACCTTCTGGAGCCGCCGCAAGAGCCCAAACCGGGGCAGCAAACCCTGCGCGACAAGCCCGTCTTCGCCGAGGTCGGCCAGAGCTTTCTGGATTTCGTCGGTGATGCACGGCTGGTCATTCACAATGCCGCTTTCGACATGAAGTTTCTCAACTTCGAGCTTCATCGCATGGGCCTGCCGCAATTGCCGATGGATCAGGCCGTCGATACGCTTGCAATCGCGCGTCGGCGGTTTCCCGGATCGCCCGCCTCTCTGGATGCATTGTGCCGGCGGTTCGCGATCGACAACACGTCGCGGGTGTTGCACGGCGCGCTTCTGGACAGCGAAATTCTGGCGGAAGTCTATCTGGAACTGATCGGTGGCCGGCAACCTGATTTCGGCCTCGCCGCCCATGTCAGCAGCGCATCGGGTGGGGCCGCCGGGGACAATTGGCGGCCGCAGCCGCGCCCGCAACCGTTGCCCGCACGGATTTCGGATGAAGAGGCCGCCGCCCATGCAGCCTTTGTCGATGCGCTGGGCGACGATGCTTTGTGGAAAAAGCTGGCCTAGTTGGCCTTTGCCTTTTCGCTTTCGGTCCGGCGGGCCAGTTCGGACCGGTAGAGCGCCAGAAAATCGATCGTGTCGAGATTAAGCGGCGGGAAGCCGCCGTCGCGCGTCATATCGCTGACGATCCGGCGCAGGAACGGGAAGGTGATCCGCGGACATTCGATCAAGAGGTAGGGGTGCAATTGTTCGGAAGGCACGCCCTTGACCTCGAACACGCCTGCATATTCCAGTTCCAGCACGAAAAGAGGCTCGCCCTTTTCCTTGGTCTTGCTGGTGACATTCAGCTTGGTGATGACTTCGTACTGGTCATCGGGCTTGCGCTTGCGCGCGTCGAGATTCACCTGCACCTGGATCTCGGGTTGCACATCGCCCGAAACGCCCTTTTGCGAGAGGATATTCTCGAACGACAGGTCGCGGATGTACTGGGTCAGCACGCGGCTGGAAATCTGGGGTGCCGCGGCGGGTGCTTCGGGTGCCTGGGGTGGGGTGGCACCGTTTTCGGGTGTATCGGACATTCGGTCTGCTCCGGTTCGGATTTGAGTTGCGCGTTCCTAGCAGCCCCCGCGACAAGGCTCAATGCCGGGTCCATTCGGACGGCGGACGTTGCGACGGTTTCTGCTGTCGCGTCACGTCCTCGAAGTCGCCGTCGATCACGCGGTCGTCAGGGTGGCGGGGATTTCGTGGTGTTTGACCCTCGCCCATGGTGAAATGTTGCACCTTCACCCGTGCCTTGACCCAAAGGAAGGCGGCGCGGCGCACGCGGGGTATCAGCAGTGACAGACCGACGATATCGGTGAAAAAGCCTGGCGTCAGAAGCAGCGCACCGGCGAACAGGATCATCGCGCCGTTCGCCAGTGGTTCGGTCGGGTCGTCCAGCTGGTCGAAGGACCGTCGCAGGTTCGCAAGTTCACGCGCTCCCTGGCTGCGCACCAGGTAGGAACCGGCGATTGCCGTCGCCAGCACGATGAGAAGCGTCCACCACACCCCGATAAGGCCGCCGACCTGGATAAAGAGGGCGATTTCGATCATCGGAACGGCGATAAACGCGATAAGCAGCCACATGACACAGCCTTTCATAACTTGTTCGGGGGCAAGGTGGACTCGGCCCCGCCCGTGACCTACATAAGAGAGCAACGGGCAGCTTTCCATGCCCCCACCTGAAACGAGGTTTAAATGAACTCCCCGATTATTCAGCTTTTGGTGCTGGCGGCCATCGCTGTTTTCCTGATTTTGCGGTTGCGCGGCGTGCTTGGCACGCGAGAAGGCTTTGAAAAGCCCGCGGTCGCCCGCTCCGAACCCACGAACCGGGTCGGACGCCCCGATTTCGATGTGATCGAAGGCGGCCCCGATCTCGACATCACCGATCACGTCGAGGAAGGGTCCGACTCTGCCAAGGCGCTTGCCGCGATGAAACGCGTCGATCCGACCTTCAATGTGGGCGAGTTCCTGGGTGGTGCACGCGGCGCCTATGAAATGATCCTGATGGCTTTCGAGAACGGGGATCTGGACAGCATCGTCCCGTTCATTTCCGAAGACGTCTACGAAGCCTTCGCCTCGGTCGTGGATGAACGCCAGCGTCAGAACCTGACGGTGACGGCAAGCTTCATCGGTATCAGTGATCTGTCTCTGGTCGACGCCGAATTCGACGAAACCACGAAAGAGGCTGACGTTTCGGTGCGCTTCAAGGCCGAGATGACATCGGTGGTGCGCAACGAGCAAGGCGAAGTGGTGGAAGGCAGCGACAAGGAAATCAAACGCATGAAGGATACGTGGACCTTCTCGCGGAAGATGGATGCGCCCGATCCGAACTGGCGTCTGGTCGCCACCGGCGAATAGACGCCGCCGGGCCACGACATGGCCGGGGTGCGATATACAAGGACAGGTTTTGCGGACCTTGCGGGGTGGGCTGATGACGATCATCAGGCCGCCCTTGACGTTTTCGGGCTTACCCGCGGCACTCTGCCCGAGACATGGCCCGACCTGCCCCACCCCGGGCAGACGGCACGCAGCTATTTCGAGGACCGGTTCATCCCCGTCGTGATCGAGGATGGCGCACCGATGCTGTTCACCGGCTACTACGAGCCCGAGCTTGACGCATCGCCGGAACCCGATGACACGCACCGGTTTCCCGCCTACGCCGTCCCCCCCGATCTTGAGCCCGGCAAACCCTATCTCAGCCGGCGGGACATCGAAGAAAAACAAACGCTGGCGGGACGGGGATTGGAACTGGCGTGGTTCGCTGATCCGGTCGATCTGTTTTTCCTGCAGGTGCAGGGGTCGGGACGCATCCGCTTTCCCGATGGCCGCCGTATCCGGCTTGGGTTCGCGGCCAAGAACGGCCATCCTTACACGTCCATCGGCCGCCTGCTGGTTTCCAAAGGCGTGTTGTCTGAGGATCAGGTCTCTCCCGATGCCATACGCGGGTGGGTCACAGCGCAAGGGGCTGCGGGGCGCGCGTTTCTTTGGCAGAACGAGAGCTTTGTCTTCTTTCGCCGGATCGATGATGTGCCCGGGACCCAAGGTCCGCCGGGCGCGCTGGGCGTACCGGTCACGGCGGGACGGACACTGGCCGTGGATCCCGGGGTGACGCCGCTTGGCGCGCCCGTCTGGATCGAGACAGCGGGAGCGACACCGATTCACCGGCTGATGGTGGCCCAGGATGTGGGATCGGCGATCAAGGGTGCGCAGCGGGCGGACGTTTTCTTCGGCACCGGCGATACTGCGGGCCGTGCGGCCGGGGCTCTCAACTGTGGCGGGCGGATGATCACGCTGATGCCCCATGCGATGGCTGACCGTCTGGCGGGGGATGTGCAACATGCGTAAGCCACGCCACCTGTCAGCCGAAGAACGCGAACTGTGGGACAAGGTCGCCGCCCGCACGGTGCCGCTGCGCGAGGGGCCGCGCCCGCAACCCGCGCCGCCGGATCCCCCCAAAAGGCCCCGAAAAGAAACGGAGGCGACACCGGCGCCGCCACAAGGATTCCGTGTCGGCCAAAACGCGAAGATGGAAAGTGCGCATGACGTTCTGGGCCCTGTTGCGGACCGTTTGTCGCGGGCGCCCGTCAACATGGACAACAAGTCCCACCGGAAAATGACGCGCGGCAAGTTGCAGCCGGAGGCTCGGCTGGATCTGCACGGGATGACCACGGCCGAGGCACATCCCGCGCTTGCGGCATTCATCCTTGGTTCGCAGGCCAAGGGGCGGCGTCTGGTGCTGGTCATCACCGGAAAGGGCAAGGACCGGGACGAAGGCGGTCCGATCCCTACCCGGCAGGGCGTCTTGCGCCATCAGGTGCCGCAATGGCTGGCGCTGGCACCGCTGGCGCAGGCCGTCCTGCAGGTCAGCCCCGCACATTTCCGGCATGGCGGCCACGGGGCCTATTATGTCTATCTGCGGCGCAACCGGTAAGCTGCGGCGGTCTCAGCCGGGGGCTTCAAGGGCCAGGCGTGCGCGGTGGACAGGCCCGATCAGGATCAGCGCCGCAAGGCCGAATATTGCGGCATAGCCAAGTTGCTGGACCTCGAAGCCGACGCCTGCGTCGATCAGCCATCCGCTGATGCCCGGCCCCAGGGCCGATCCCAGCACCATCAGTGCGGTTGCCGCTGCCTTGATCGCGCCGATGTGTCGGGTGCCGTAGAATTCGGCCCAGCAGGCATTGAGCAGCGTCGCCTGCCCGCCTCCGGCCAGTCCCATCAGGACGATGGCGAGGGCGGTCCAGCCCAGTGACGGAGCATACCAGTGCAGCACGAAGGCGACGACAAGCGGGATCAGGTAAACCGGCAACAGCCGCGTCGCCCCGAACCGGTCGATCGCCCAACCGTAGACGATGGTCGAACAGGCCAGCGTGATCGTCCCCAGCGGAAAGACCGAGACAAGCGCCAGATGCGACCAGCCCTTGATTTCGGCAAAGTGCACCTGGTGGAACCAGAATGCGGTACCGAAGCCCGAAAACGACATGACGGCCGGCACCATCGCCCAGAAAAGCGGGTGACGCAGCGCGTCGGCGCGTGTCCAGTGCCGGCCGCCCATGCCGGTTGAATGCGACAGGGCGGCCATCGCCTGTGGAGTGCGCTCGAGTTTCAGAAGCTGGAAGAGAACCCCGCTCATGACCACCGCGAACAGGGCACAGCCGATCCAGAGCGTGCGCCAGTCGATCATGGTTTTCAGCCAGACCATCGACAGCGGCAACGTCGCTTCCCCCAGCATGAAGCCGAAGGCGGCGACGGCAAGCGCCCGTCCGCGCGTTGCGACGAACCAGCGCGCCATGGCCACTGTCGCTACATGGGTGGTCATGCCCTGCCCTGTGAACCGCAATGCGAAGATGACGACCGGCAGCAGCACCGCGATGGTGTTGAATGCCATCCACAGGCAGGCCGCCGCCAGCATCAGCACGACGAGGATCCCGAGGGTCCGCACGCGGAACCTGTCCGCCAGTCCGCCCGCGAAAACCATGACCATCGCCGAGACACCGGTGCCGACCATGTAGATCAGGCCCCAGTCCCCATTGCTGAGGCCATAGGCCTCGCGGATTTCGCCACCGAAGATGGAGATGAAGAAGGTCTGTCCGAAGCTGGACAGGAATGACAACAGGAACCCCGTGCCCAGAAAAGGCAGGTTTTCGCGAATGAAGCGCAGATATCCCGACTGGTGATTCATGGGCGCATACATGCGCCCAGATCATCGCGGGGGAAAGCGTGAAAAGCGCCGTGGCGCTAGAGAACGTAGCGGCTGATATCCGTGGACCGAGACAGTTCGCCGAGGTGTTCCTCGACGAAATCGGCGTCGACGGCGATTTCTTCTCCGGTGCGGTCGGGTGCGTTGAAGGACAGATCCTCGAACACGCGTTCGATCACGGTGTAGAGCCGCCTTGCCCCGATGTTCTCGACGCTTTCGTTCACTTCGGCGGCGATCTTGGCAAGGGCCGCGATACCATCATCGGTGAAGGTCACGGTCACGTCTTCGGTTTTCATCAGGGCGGCATATTGCAAGGTCAGCGCGTTGTCCGTTTCGGTCAGGATACGCACGAAATCATCTTCGGTCAGGGCGCGCAATTCGACGCGGATCGGCAGACGGCCCTGCAATTCGGGCAGCAGGTCCGAGGGTTTGGCGACATGGAAGGCGCCCGACGCGATGAAAAGGATATGATCGGTCTTGATCGGCCCGTGCTTGGTGCTGACGGTCGTGCCTTCGATCAGCGGCAGCAGGTCACGCTGCACGCCTTCACGCGAGACATCCGCGCCGCGCCGGTCGGCATTGGCGCAGACCTTGTCGATCTCGTCGAGAAAGACGATGCCGTTCTGCTCGACCGATTCAAGCGCGGCCTTTGTGACGGTTTCGTCGTCGAGCAGTTTATCGGCCTCGTCCGCGACAAGCGCCTCATAGCTTTCGGCAACAGTCATGCGTTTCTTGACGGTGCGCCCGCCCATCGCTTTGCCGAAGATATCGCCGAGGTTCATCATGCCACCCATGCCCCCTGGCTGCCCGGGTACCTCAAAGCCGCCCAGGGGGTTGGATGTATCGGCCAGCTCCAGTTCGATCACGGTATCGTCGAGTTCACCCGCCTTGAGCTTGCGGCGGAACATCTCGCGCGTGCTGTCGCGGGCGTCGGTGCCTGCGACCGCGGTGATCACGCGGTCCTCGGCCGCCTGGCGCGCCTTCGATTTCACGTCTTCGCGCATGTGTTCACGGGTGTCGATGATGGCGGTGTCCATCAGATCGCGGATGATCTGTTCCACGTCGCGACCGACATAGCCGACTTCGGTGAACTTGGTGGCCTCGACCTTGATGAACGGAGCGCGGGCCAGCTTGGCCAGACGCCGCGAAATCTCGGTTTTGCCGACACCGGTGGGCCCGATCATGAGGATGTTCTTGGGATAGACCTCGTCCCGCAGGTCATCACCCAGTTGCTTGCGCCGCCAGCGATTGCGCAGCGCGACCGAGACCGCGCGTTTGGCATCCTTCTGGCCGATGATGAAGCGGTCGAGTTCCGAGACGATTTCGCGGGGGGTCAGGTCTGTCATAATGGTCCTTTATGGGACTTAGGCATGGGATGGGGGAAGGCGGTGCAGCGGGATGAAACCGGGCATCATGCGCAGGACGCGGGCGCGGATACGCTCCCACAGGGCGCCGAGCAGCAAGAGAACGACACCCAGGGTCAGGATGGTCAGGGCAGCGCCGTTCCCGTCGAAAACGGTAGCGGCGAGTGCGACGATGTAGCCGATGGCGGCGATGAGGAAAGACCGGCGATCGATCACGATGGCCACGATGGCAAAGAGCGTCAGCACGGCCAGAAGGACGAAGTTCGAAAGTGCCGTATCCTGCGAAAACAGTGACAGCGCCATGGTATTGACCAGCGCAGGGGCCGCGACGACATGCAGCCAGAACCCGTTGGCGGACCGTCGCGTGACACGATGCGGGTCGCTCATGTCGAAGATCATGGCGACAGCGAAGACGGCAAAGCCCAGCGCCAGCGTGATCCACGCGAACGGCCCGTCGGCGGAGAGCAGGAAGAATTCGCTGATCTCCTCGATCTGTCCGCCACGGCTGGCGGTAAAGACGGTGGCAACGGCAAAAAGGCCGACCGCGATCATGGCCATGGCGAAGGGCACGCGGAAGCGCCACCAGAAAACCACAAGTGTAAGCGTGGCCAGGAACAGCGGTACGGGCACGCTGGAAAAGTCGTTCTGCGCGATCATGAACGGTTCTGTCATGCCGACGATAAACACGGTCGCGGCGTTGGTCGCGAACATGATCGACAGTGCGATGGCCGGGGCGACCATCCGGCGGCGATGGATGAAATATTCCGACAGCAGCCACAAAATCACGCCACCGATCAAGCCGATCACGACCGTATTACGCTGCAGGCCCGCCATCTGATCCGAGAGAATGACGGTGGCGACGCCGAACCAGCCGACCGAAAGGATCAGCAGACCGACGACGATGAAAATCTCGTTGAACCCTTTGAACAGCTCGAAGGGCTCATCGCCCGCGTCGAGGTTCTCGCGTGCGCCGCGACGGCTGTCGGAGAGCGTGATCAGGCCGGCCGCCTGTCTTTCATTGATCAAACCGCTGGCGACGGCGGCCTTTATGTCGTCGCGCTCGATCATTGTCCGAGGGTTTCCACGGTCAGCTTGCCGTTCGTGTAGACGCAGATATCGGCGGCGATGGCCATCGCCTCGCGGGCGATCGTTTCGGCGTCCTTGCCGGTGTCCATCATGGCCCGGCCTGCCGCCAGCGCATAATTCCCGCCCGACCCGATCGCGGCGATATCATGTTCGGGTTCCAGCACGTCGCCTGCACCCGTGATGACGAACAAATCCTTGCCGTCGCTGACGATCAGCATCGCTTCGAGCTTTTGCAGGTATTTGTCCGTCCGCCAGTCTTTCGCCAGTTCCACGGATGCGCGCGCCAGTTGTCCCGGCGTGGCTTCGAGCTTCTTTTCCAGTCGTTCCAGCAGGGTAAAGGCATCCGCCGTCGAACCGGCGAAACCGCAGATCACATCCTGCCCACCGGGAGAAAGCCTGCGCACCTTGCGCGCGGTACCCTTGATGACGGTATCACCCAGGCTGACCTGCCCGTCGCCGGCGATGACGACCATGCCGCCCTTGCGGACCCCGACAATCGTCGTGCCGTGCCAGCCTGGAAATTCGTCTTTTGCCATCGGTGGCTCCTTTACGCGTTTTCCCCGCTTATATGGCGGGCAGCCATCCGGCAAACAACCCCGTGCGGCTTGTTCGCTGCAGGGTCCGGCGCTAGCGTCCGGCCATGAATGCGCGCGATACCGTAACATTCCACCTGCACCCCAAACTGCGGCGTCAGGCGGAGAACGCAAATCACAACTTCATCGCCACGGTGTCCGAGGTGCTGGAGGCCGCCGGGCTCGTTGTCGCTTTCGACAGTGACGATCAGGCGGCGCGGCTGCGGGCCATGGCGCGCCCGGGGCGGAGTATGTGGCTGATGCAACGGCCCGTGAATGCGCGTGCGCTGGTGTTCCGCAAAACCTATCTTTACCCGTTCTGGCACATCGAGAAAGTGGCCGAACGATGGGAATGGCCCGTCGCAAAGGCGCAGTTCGATCCCGGTGTGGTCGATCCCCGCAAGGCGGCGAATTTCTATCGCTTCTGGCGCAACAGGCTGTTCGACGATGCCCCGCGCGCAGCGCGGCGAGACGGCTTCGTCTTCGTGCCATTGCAGGGCAAGCTTCTGGAAAAGCGGTCATTTCAATGCGCCAGCCCGATCGACATGCTGAAATCGGTTCTGGCGCATGACACCACGCGGCAGGTCGTCGTCACCCTTCATCCGAATGAAACCTACAGCACTGCCGAGCAGGCGGCGCTGGCGGCATTGGCTGACAATCATGCCCGACTATCCGTGCAGGACGCGGGGAAAGTCCGGTATCTACAGAACTGCGACTATGTCGTGACCCAGAATTCGGGCGCGGGGTTCATGGGGCTCTTTTTCGGCAAGCCGCTGGTGCTGTTCGGTAAAACCGATTGTCATCATATCGGGCTGTCAGTTGCCGAATTGGGTGCGGCCAGGGCGATTGTGGCTGCACCATCACATGCGCCTGATTATCCGTCGTATCTTTACTGGTTCCTGCAGGTCCAGGCGATCAACGCAGGACGTCCCGAGGCAAAAACGAGGATCCGCAACGTGCTGCGCGGCCACGGCTGGCCGGTGTGAACGCAAAAGGGCGCCGCAACGGGCGCCCTTTGTCGTGATCCGGACCGGTTTTCAGATCGATTCTTCGATCCATCCCTGAATGGCAGCCTTGGGTGCGGCGCCGGCCTTGTTCGAGACGACCTGACCGTCCTTGAAGACGAAGAGTGCCGGAATACCGCGCACACCCATCTGGGCGGGGGAATTGGGGTTTTCGTCAACGTTGACCTTGACGATCTTGACCTTGCCTTCCATTTCGCTGGACAGCTCTTCGAGAGCGGGGCCGATCTGCTTGCAGGGGCCACACCACTCTGCCCAGAAATCAACAACGACGGGAATGTCGGACTGACGCACTTCGGCGTCGAATGTGGCATCGGTAACTGCGACGGTTGCCATCAGGTATACTCCTTGGCGGGAAAAGTTGAACCGCGAACCTAAGAAGGCAGGCGGGCTTGGTCAAGAGAGGGAAACACGCATCAGCGCTTCGTGAAGCAAGGCATCGGGTATGGGCATCAAGGTGGCCGTTTCGGTCCAGAGAATTGCCGCGCAAACAGGCGTTTCGGGAAAAACCTGCGCAAGGGCGGCATGATAGACCGCCATCTGCCGCAAGAGGCCATCGGGCACCTCGGACGCGGTTTGCGGAACGAGGCGGTTCGACTTGTAGTCGATTGCCGTGACCAGATCGTCCGTGACCAGAAGCCGGTCGATGGTCCCGTGGATGCGGCCGAGGCCCGCGATGTCGGCGGTGATTGCGGCCTCGGTCAAGGCAGTGTCGGACCATAGCTGTTGCAGGCTCGGTTCCTCCAGAAGCCGGACTGCCTGTTCCGCGATAGCGGTGTCGCCCGCTGCAAGCTGGAGGGCGAGTGCGGGCCGGTCCCCCTCGGGCGCAAGGGGCAGATGTTCGAGCAGGCGGTGGATCAGGGTGCCGCGTGCCTTCGCTGCCTCGGCCTCGTCGCCCTCGGTTTCGCCGGTAAGGATCTTTGCACCCCCCAGATCGGAAGGTGACAGGGTTTTCCCGCGATCCGGCGCCTCTACCGGCCCCAGATCGGGCAGGTCAACGCGGATCTCGGCGGGCGGCTTGGGTTTGGTCAGCGGCAGATCATCCCAGTTACCCCCGGCGACCCTGCGGATCGGCAATGTGCCGGCGGTCGCATCGACGGCCCCGCGCTGCTCCATCCCGTCAGCGATGATGTTGTACCAGCTTTCATCGCCCGTTCCGACATCCCCTGCTGCACCGGCGATCAGCCATTTTTCGGCCCGCGTCATTGCGACGTAGAGCAGACGCATCCTTTCACGGTCCTGTCTGGCGAGAATGTCTTCCTTGATTTCATCGACACGCCCAGCCGCGTCCTCGGCGCGGGGTTTCCACAATACAAGGTCGCGGTCGGGCAGAAGATCCTGCCGGACTTCGCGCTTGCGTTTGATCGTTTCGGGCAGGATGACGATCGGGGCTTCAAGCCCCTTGGCCCCGTGCACGGTCATGACGCGGATCTGGTCGCCGCTGCTTTCCATCTGGCGCTTGATCTCGACATCTTCGGTTTCCATCCAGCTGAGAAAACCGGTCAGGCCCGGCACGCTTGTACGTTCGTAGGCGAGCGCTTGTGCCAACAGCGCATCGATGCCGTCCTCGGCCTCGGCGCCCAGTCGCGCAAGCAGTTTCCTGCGGCCATCGTGCCGGATCAGGATCCGCTCGAGCAGATCATAGGGTCGCAGGAAATCCGCCTGATTGCGCAGATCATCGATAACCGCGCGTGTCTGCGGATGCTCGGAATCGCGCAGGGCCTGCCAGAGGAACACCCCCTTGTCGCGGTGGTGTGCGAGTGTGTGAAGCTGTTGCTCGGTCCAGCCGAAAAGCGGAGACCGCAGGGCGGCGGCCAGCGACAGGTCATCCTCGGGCAGGGCAAGGAACCGAAGCAGGGCGGCAAGGTCCCTGACCGCAAGCTCGGCGCCGACGCGCAGCCGGTCAGCCCCGGCGATGCTGAGGCCTGCGGCCTTGCAGGCACGGATAATCTCGGCGAACAGGTCCGAACGGCGCTGCACGAGGATGAGGAAATCGCCTGCAGTGATCTTGCGACGCCCGTATTCACCGCTCTTGTCGATCTCTTCGGGGATCGTTTCATGGTCGATCATCCATGCGATCTGATCGGCGATCCGGCCCGCCATCTGCACGTTGTGATCTTTCTCGCCCGGCTGATCCACGGGGTCGTACCAGCGGCGGTCGTCATCGTCGTCGGCCTTTTCGATCAGCGGCCAGAGATCGACACGGCCCGGCATGTTTTCCTTGAAGGCGATATGGGACACACGGTCATCCATGCCTTCGGCGCGGCTGCCGGTAAAGCAGGCGTCGACGACCGACAGGATGGGCTCTGCCGAGCGGAAGGAATGTTCGAGAACCGATGGCAGCAGCGTCTGCCCGAGGCTTTTGCGGGCATTCTCGAAATGTTTACGCATCTTGTCGAAAGCGTCGGGATCGGCCCCCTGAAAGGAATAGATCGACTGCTTCTTGTCACCGACCACGAAGATCGTCCGCGTGGTGTCGGGCCGCGCGCCGATGCCGGCGGTGAATTCCTGTGCCAGTCTTTCGATCACGGCCCATTGGGTCGGGCTTGTGTCCTGTGCCTCGTCAACGAGGATGTGGTCGATACCCCCGTCCAGCCGGAAGAGAACCCATGCCGCCACGTCGCGATCCGTGAGGAGATCCCGCGCCTTGCCGATCAGATCATCGAAATCCAGTGCCCCCATCGCCAGTTTGCGCGCCTCGTATGCAGGCACAAAGCGGGTGGCGAAGTCATAAAGCGCGCGGGTGCGATCGCGCGCCAAAAGGCCAAGGCGTTGGGGGCGGATGTCCTCGACCCGTTGCATGATATCGGCGATCGACGCGCAGATGTCTGGATGTGCCTCACGCGTGGCCTTGGTGGGAAGCGTGGAGATTTTCGCGGTGAAGGGAGACTTGGTATTTCTGCCGGTCAGGAAGATGTCTTCGAGTCCGGCCAGTATCGCATGGGGTGAGGGGTCGCCTGTCAACAGAAGGCCCAGACGTGTCGCGGTCTTGGTGTCCGTGGTCGATCCTTTGGCGCAGATCGCCGCGAAGTCGCGCATCAGCGCCTTGTCCCAGACCTCGTCGCGCATGGCAGTGACCGAAGTGCCCGGGTTGAGCCCGAGTTTGCGCTGCAGGGCGTCGATATCCAGAGGTTCGCGGAACATCTCGCGGTGCTTGGCGATTTCCGCGGTAAACTTCGACAGATCGTCACCCGTGAACTCGGCCAGCATCCTGCGCACCGCATCCGCATCAGGCCCCAAAAGCATCGCATCG
>Ga0207419_1000416_pt1 | contig 36972 bp, 18 predicted proteins | sample ElkSloMetagenome_4_FD_184723 | JGI IMG/M metagenome (GOLD analysis project Ga0207419, IMG submission 184723) | Hot spring microbial communities from Elkhorn Slough, Monterey Bay, USA - MD2A (version 2) | ecosystem: Environmental > Aquatic > Marine > Intertidal zone > Estuary: Microbial mat ...
CCAAAAAGATCGCTGGTGGTCCAGAAGAATCCATTTTTCAGCCTCAATGGTCGCTGAGAGGTGTACTCTATTTTGTCAGTGATCGTTCTAATTGGTGGAACTTTTACCGTTATCGATCTGGTGAGATCGAACCTCTCTACCCCATCCCGGCTGAGTTTGGCTTACCGCAATGGGTTTTCGGAATGTCTACCTACGGTTTTGCCACTCCCGACGGAATTATCTGTGCCTACAGTGAAAAAGGGAATTCCTATCTCACCACGTTAAATACACAATCTCGCCAACTCCAACAGATTGAGATTCCCTACACAACGATTTCTGGAATCAAAGTTTCTGGAGGCCGTATTCTATTTATTGGGGGATCTTCGACTGAACCGAGTGCAGTTGTCCGCCTCAACTTTTCTGATGGGGAAATATCAGAATTAAAACGTTCAACCGATCTGGAGATCGACACCAACTATTTGTCTGTTGCTGAATCGATTGAGTTTCCCACCGATAACGGTCAAACTGCTTACGGCTTTTTCTATCGGCCCACGAATAAAGACTACACCGCCCCAACGGGTGAAAAACCGCCTTTATTAGTCAAAAGTCACGGTGGCCCGACGGCGGCGACATCGAGTAGCCTTAGTTTAAAGATTCAATATTGGACGAGTCGAGGGTTTGCTGTCTTGGATGTCAACTATGGCGGAAGTACAGGCTATGGCCGTGAATATCGTCAACGGCTAAAAGACAATTGGGGAATTGTTGATGTCAATGACTGTGCAAATGGGGCGAAATACTTGGCACAAAAGGGTTTAGTTGATCGCGATCGTATGGCAATTACAGGCGGAAGTGCGGGCGGTTACACTACATTGTGTGCCTTGACGTTTACAGATGTGTTTAAAGCCGGGGCGAGTTATTACGGGGTTAGTGACTTAGAAGCATTGGTTCGAGATACACACAAATTTGAGTCGCGCTATTTGGATAATTTAATTGGGCCTTATCCTGAATGCCAGGAAATCTACATTCAGCGATCGCCCATTCATCATACTGAAGGGTTGTCCTGTCCGGTGATTTTCTTTCAAGGTTTAGAAGACAAGGTAGTGCCGCCCAACCAAGCTGAAACCATGGTAGAAGTGTTGAAAGCCAAGGGGTTAACCGTTGAATATGTGGTGTTCCCCGACGAACAACATGGGTTTCGTAAAGCGGAAAATATTAAACGGGCGATCACAGATGAGTTTCGCTTCTATGCCCAGGTATTCGGGTTTGAACCTGCTGACGCTTAAGTTTGGGTTTTGGGTAGACAGAAAGGAAATTTGATCTGTCTATCCAACTAAGCATTCCATTGTTAGGCCACTAGAAATGGATTTGCCGCCATTAAATCTGACGAATCTACACTCATTAATACGGCTAAAGTTTCACTCTCAAAATTGATGATGGTATCACGATTACTCTGAGTTATCGATAAAGCTTCTGGAGTAAAACCCCCTTCAAGTCTCAACAAATCAGTTCCGATTTCAAAATCTAAAAAAGCTACCCTAGAATCTGCTAGAGTAGCTTAAATATTATTGAGTTGTAGATAGGGAAACAGAAATCAACTATGCGATCGCTGCAACCCGAACATCATTATTTGCTAACAAGTCTTGCAACTCCTCAGAGTCAACCGTCTCTTTCTCAATCAACATATCTGCTAACTTATTGAGAATCTGACGATTTTCTTCTAACACATTTTTAGCGCGAACATAAGCTTCATCAACTAAGCTACGAACTTCTTCATCAATCGTCGCCGCCGTTTCTTCTGAGAAATCCCGCTCAGACATGATATCACGACCGAGGAAAACATTCCCCTGTTGACGACCTAAAGCCACAGGCCCCAACCGTTCGCTCATCCCGTAACGAGTAATCATCTGACGGGCGACGCGAGTCACCTGTTGCAAGTCATTAGAAGCGCCAGTTGTGACTTCTTCATGTCCAAAAACAATCTCCTCAGCCAGACGACCTCCCAAAGCGACAGCCATCTGATTTTGCAGATAAGAACGACTGAATAAACCCGAGTCCATCCGATCTTCACTGGGCATAAACCAGGTTAAGCCACCCGCACGACCCCGAGGAATAATGCTGATTTTTTGTACAGGGTCATAGTCCGGCATCAACGCACCAACTAACGCATGACCTGCTTCGTGAAAAGCAACCAGAGTTTTGCGCTTTTCGCTCATTACCCGATCTTTCTTCTCGGGGCCTGCTAACACGCGATCAATGGCGTCATTCACCTCATCCATCGAAATTTCAGTTAAATTACGACGAGCGGCTAAAATTGCAGCCTCATTGAGCAAGTTAGACAGGTCAGCGCCTGTAAACCCAGGAGTCCGACGGGCAATTTTTTCTAAGTCTACATCTTTGGCAAGAGTTTTGCCGCGAGCATGGACTTGCATAATTTCTAGACGACCAGCGAAGTCCGGACGATCCACAACCACTTGACGGTCAAAACGACCCGGACGCATTAATGCTGCATCCAAGACATCAGGACGGTTGGTAGCCGCAATAATGATAATTCCGGTATTGCCTTCAAAACCATCCATTTCGGTGAGTAACTGGTTGAGGGTTTGTTCCCGTTCATCGTTACCGCCACCTAAACCTGCACCCCGTTGACGACCAACGGCATCAATTTCATCGATGAAGACGATACAAGGGGCGTTGGCTTTGGCTTGTTCAAACAGGTCACGTACCCGAGAAGCACCGACACCGACGAACATTTCAACAAATTCTGAACCGGAGATACTGAAGAAAGGAACACCTGCTTCCCCGGCGACGGCCTTAGCCAGAAGGGTTTTACCCGTTCCCGGAGGGCCAACTAATAGCACACCTTTGGGAATTTTTGCACCGACTGCCGTAAAGCGATCGGCATTTTTCAGGAAGTCTACTACTTCGCTCAGTTCGAGTTTAGCCTGTTCAATTCCAGCTACATCCCCAAAGGTGACTTGAGTTTGGGGTTCCATCTGAACTCTGGCTTTAGACTTACCAAAGTTCATCGCTTGGCTTCCAGGGCCGCTTTGGGCGCGACGCAATAAGAAAAATAAGCCAACTAAAAGTAAAATAGGGAAGAATAAGCTGCTGAGAGCTTTGAACCAGAAACCCTCATCACTTTGGGGCATTACGGAAATGTCAACGTTATTCTCACTGAGAATATCGATCAAGCCCGGATCGGGAGGAAGGTTAACCATGATTTTGGCGCCATCCTCGGCGGTAACGAGAGCCTTGGATCGATCAGCGCTCAGGCTAACCCGCTCAACCTGATTGTTCTCGACTTCCTGAATGAAAGTGCTATATTTCCAAGTTTCCCGTGTTTGAGGTTGTTTATCAAAAAAGGCTGTTGCCAGGGCAATGACAACAATTGCTAAAAGTGCGTATAAGCCTGCGTTTCTCCAGCGTTTGTTCACCGGGGTCTATCCTCCTAATGTTGCTCCGAGTCCTGTGGACTCTGGTATCTTTTTTATTATGTTTACCAATCTTAACGTATTTTTCATCAATCCTGGGGATCGGGACAAGAAGCCTTAACATTCGATCGGGGTGATGTTGTCACTTCAGACCGGGAATGGGTGGCGAAAAATAAACGCTTGTTTATTAACATCGAATCACTTTTTTGTCAAGATGGTTTTCGCTTCAGTTTTCTGAGAACAGAAGGACTAGAAAAATTAAGAATTGAACAGAGTTAAGAATGAGTTCATTATTGTTAATTGAAAAAGATGATTTGAAACTTGAAGTTTTATGCAAAATCTAGAAGCGACACTGCAAGCAGCTTTAACATTTTATCAAGCCGGAGATGATCACACAACGGAGTTGGTCTGTTGCCAAATCCTAGAATCTCATCCTGACTATGAACCTGCTTTGAATCTTTTAGGGAAAATTAGACATCATTCTATTCAGCAGCAGCTTTCTGCTGCAAACGCAGGTCTAGCTTATCATTTATGGTACTATAATCAGCAGGTTTGGACAACCACAACTTGGGCAGGAGTCAAAGCCTTGAAATCTCCCTGTGATCTGTGGAATTATCAAGAAATTATTTTTGAGTTGAAACCCAGTTTAATTCTAGAGTTTGGGACTTACTCCGGGGGCGCAACATTGTTTTTTGCGTCTTTACTCGATCAAATGTCTTATGATTCTAAAATCTTATCTATTGACATTGATCATCATTTAATGGATGAAAGCCTGAGACATAATCCGCGTATAGAATTAATGCTTTGTTCTTCTATTAGTCCTCAAGTTTCTCAAAGAATTTCTCAGTTACGTCAAGAATTTCCGGGATCTGTTTTTGCTATTTTAGATAGTAATCACGAAAAAAATCATGTTTTTCAAGAAATGTTATTATTGCGTTCTTTATTAAACAAAGGAGACTATCTTATTGTCGAAGATGGAAATATTAATGGTCATCCCGTATTACCCGAATGGGGAGAAGGGCCTTACGAAGCGATAGAACAATATGTTTCGCTATATCCCAATGACTATGAATTGGATCGCAAACGAGAAGATAAATTTGGTTTTACTTTTGCTCCAAAAGGATTTTTAATTCGATGTTAATTTTTATTCCTATTTAGTGATGAAATTTAGATTACATCAACCTACCTTAAAGTTATTACAAGGATTATCGGGAGTAGAACTCGGTGCTGCGGCTCATAATCCCTTTGGTGTTCATTCTATGAATGTTTCACCTAAATTTGATGAACAGGTTTATCGCGAGAGTCAAGTTGAAATGGGAGAAACTCCGACTCCAATTGATCTTTATGGAGATGCCAGTAATATTCCCCTAGACAAACACAGCCAAGATTTTGTATTATCCAGTCATGTTTTAGAACATATTCCTAACCCGATACAAGCCTTTTTAGAGTGGCAAAGAGTGCTGAAACCCGGTGGTTATGTTGTAATGATTGTTCCTCAACCCGATGCTTTACTCGGTGATAATCGCGCTTTATCTCGTTATGATCAACTCATTCAAGCTTATCAAGAAAATTGGACAATCGAAACTGCACCCCCTGGAAGTTGTTATTCTGATCATTATTGGAAATTTACCTCAACAATGTTAAGAAAGTTTATTGACAAATTAAAATCAGGAGTAGAAGATTTACCGCACATTAATTGGACATTAGTTGGAATAGAAGATCCCGATAGTAAAGTCGGAAACGGATTTTGGCTTGCTTATCGAGTTCAATAATTTAACTTCAAACTTAAAAATATTTTGAAACCCTAAGTACCCAACATTTATCGGAAAAAAATATGAGTCTTAAAGCATCATTGAGTTATCAGCCTCTCATCAGTATTATTTTACCCGTTTTTAATCCACCAGAACCCTACTTCAGATCGGCTTTACAATCCGTTTTGGATCAAACCTATTCTCACTGGGAATTGTGTATTGCTGATGATGCTTCAAGCTTACCTTATGTTCGAGCCGTTATAGAAGAATATGTTCACCAAAATAGCAGAATTAAACGGGTATTTAGATCCGAAAATGGTCATATTTCTGCTTGTTCTAATTCGGCTTTAGAAATAGCAACAGGTGAATTTATTGCATTATTAGATCACGATGACTTACTAACTTCTGACGCTTTAGAAGAAGTTGTGCGGCTACTCAATCAGCATCCAGAAGCCGACATGATTTATTCCGATGAAGATAAAATAGATGATCATAATCAATTGAGAGAAGCCGCTTACAAACCCGATTGGTGTCCCGATTCATTTCTCTCTCGAATGTACACCTGTCATTTAGGTGTTTATCGTCGATCATTAGTTAATCAAATTGGAGGATTTAGAATTGGGTTTGAAGGAAGTCAAGATTATGATCTAGTCTTAAGGCTAACCGAAAAAACAGATAAAATTTTTCATATTCCTAAAATTCTGTATCACTGGAGAATACACTCGGCGTCTGCTTCTCTGTCACAAACGGCTAAACCTTATGCTTATCAAGCCGCAACAAAAGCTTTAACAGAAGCCATGCAAAGACGGAATGAAGGTGGACGAGTTATTCCACTAAAAGATTCTCCAGGATATCACAGTATTCGCTATAAAATTGATTGTTATAGACGGGTTAGCATTATTATTTTGACCCGAGATTGTGGGAGTATTTTACATCAATGTTTAACCTCTATTTTTCAGAATACCAGTTATCCTAACTATGAAGTGATTGTGATTGATAATGGGAGTGTTGAAGCAGAAACACAAAATATTTTAGACTATTGGAAAACACAAAAATCAGATCAATTTAAAATCTATCCTTTAGAGACTCCCTTTAATTATTCTCAGCTTAACAACTCTGGTGTGAGTCCAACAAATAGCGAATATTTAATATTTTTGAATAATGATACTAAAGTCATTACATCAGATTGGATAGAAGCATTGGTTGAACAAGCTCAACGTCCCTCAATTGGTGCTGTGACTGGGTTACTTTTATATCCAGATAAAACTATTCAACACGCTGGATTTGTTTTAAGTAAAAATCAAATATCGAGTTCCTTTTATCCGGGTATTTCTAAAATCAATGATTATGATACGTTCTTACAAATTAACTTAATTAATAATGTTTCTGCGGTGAGTGGCGTTTGTTTAGCTTGTCGTCGCACTGTATTTCAGGAAGTCGGAGGATTTGATGAAGCATTACCCTTAATCTATAATGATGTTGATTTTTGTTTAAAACTAATCAATCATGGATATCGAAATATTTATCTTCCTCATGTTCGACTCTATCATCAAGAGTTAAAAAGTTGGGATGTAGACTTAACAGCCAGTCAACGCATTCAAATTCAGCAATCTTCTACACAATTAATTAAGCAACGATGGAGTCATATTCTGACTTCTGATCCCTGTAGTCATCCTCATTTTATTCAAAAATTTACAACAAAAAAATTAGAGATTCCTTCCGTTCATCAGCATCAGAGAATCGTGAGTTATCCGTTGGTTAGTGTTTGTGTTCCGACTTATAATGGAGAGAAATATTTAGCCGAGTGTTTAGAGAGTATTTTATCTCAAACCTACCCACATTTAGAAATTATTATTTCGGATGATAATTCCAGAGATAGAACGTTAGAAATTGCTCAATATTTTCAATCTAAATTCTCTGGACATTTTAGAATTTTAACTCACCATCAGTATGGGTTAGCAGTTAATTGGAATTACTGCATTTCTCAGGCTCAAGGAAAGTATATAAAATTTATATTTCAAGATGATATTTTAGAAAATACCTGTATTGAAGAATTAGTAAATTTAGCAGAAACAGAAGAAAAAATTGGATTAGTCTTTTCTCGTCGTCAAATGTTAGTTTCTCCCGAAGCACAGTCTAATCAATATTGCCAAGAAATTAGTGTTTATGCTAAAGATATTGATAAACATTGGCTAAACCTAAAATCAATACAAGAGGGAAAAGAACTCCTTGCTGTTCCCTATCTTTTAAATCATCCTATTAATAAAATTGGAGAACCTAGTACCGTTTTAATCCGCAAAAGTGTATTTCAGAATGTCGGAATGTTCGATCCTGAACTCTATCAACTGCTTGATCTAGAAATGTGGTTTAGGATTATGAGCCAATATAAAATCGGTTTTATTAACAAAAGCTTGTCTCAATTTCGGATTCATCCAGAGCAGTTATCAATTACTAATAAACTTCAGGGAAATAGTCAACGAGATATTCATAGATTCTATCAAAAAATTGTTAATAGTTCCTATTTTGAGTGTTTTGACTCAAAGCTTAAATCTCAATTAACGCAAACCCTAACAAAAACATCTGGTTATCAATTAATAGAGACTCAACAACCTTCACCTTTTCAGAATATGAATTTTCCTAAAATTGATCGGAATATTGAACAAAAAAATAGACCTTTTTGGTCAGTAATGATTCCCACTTACAATGGAGCAAAGTATTTAGCAAATACACTCAATAGTTTGTTAAGTCAAGCACCTAATCCCGAAGAAATGCAAATTGAAGTTGTAGATGATTGTTCCCCAGATCAAGATATAGAAACACTGGTTAAAGAGATTGGAGGCGAACGGATTTCATTTTATCGACAACCTCGAAACTTAGGCTTAATTGGGAATTGGAATGATTGTATTCAACGTGCAAAAGGAGAATGGGTTCATATCCTCCATCAAGATGATTTGATCTTACCGGAATTTTATAAAAAATTACGAGCATTAATTGAACAAGAAGCCCAAGCAAGTGCAGCTTTTTGTCGCCATTATTATATTGATGCAGAAGGAAAACAACATTCTATATCGAGTTTAGAACAGGAAAAACCTGGAATTATTCCCAACTGGATTGAACGAATTTCTATCATGCAGCGAATTCAATGTCCTGCAATTGTTGTCAAACGAAGTGTGTATGAAACCCTCGGAGGATTTTGTCTAGAAGCAGGTTCAGCCGCAGATTGGGAAATGTGGAAACGAATCGCTGTCAATTATTCGGTTGTCTATGAACCTCAACCATTGGCTTGTTATCGTCTCCATTCATCTTCTGAAAGTTCTCGTTTGATTAAAGTCGGTGCAAATATTACAGACATACTCAAAGCCATTGAAATTTCCCAGTCTTATCTTCCGCCTGACAAAGTAGAAATCCTCTCAAACAAAGCACGAGAACACTATGCTTTTTATGCAGTGAATACAGCCAAGCAGATGTTTGGACTGAAGGAAGAAAAAATAGCGATTGCCCAAATACAAGCTGCACTGAATTGTAGTCAATCTCAGCAAGTTAAAGACGCGATTATTCAGCTATTCAGTTCAGAAAAATCGGCAGAAAATGACTTAAAGTTAAACGAACTTTTACCAGTAGTCACGAGTTTATCAGAACAATATCGTCAAGACTCTAAAAATACAACTGCTTTGCATGAACTCATAAAAATTCGTCAACATTTAGCAGAAGTTTGGTTGAATACTTCCTCAGAAGTATTGGATAAAATTTATCTAGGAGATGGCGGAAAAGCTCACAAAATATTGCTGAAAAGTGGCATTAAATATGAACTCTTAACCGACGCAGAACGCCAACTGGTGAATCAGATTAAAACAGTCATATCTCAAGGTTTCTCACATCCTCAAGCTATTCAATATTTACTGGCAGGAATGCTTTATTGTCGTGCTGACCAACTCCAGGTTAAGTTTGATCACGCTCCTATTCCAACGTGGTTTGCTGACAGTTATATTGAATTTATGTTTGAAACTCCTCCTCTATTTCAAGAACTAGGGGAAGCCGATCATTATGCTCATTATCAATCCCAATGGCTGGATTATATTGTTAAAAATTTACAACAGCAACCCCACTCTCCGGTCTGGCATAACATTGTAAAATTCTTTATTAAAAACTCTAATTTTATTCCTCACTATTTTGCCAATTTTAATGTCAAAAATATCTATACTCAAAGAGCTGAAATCATAGCTTTTTTCCTAAATATTCAAGGATGTCAACTTAATTATCAGTTCCCTCAACGTCCTGTAAATCGTCCTAAAATTCGTTTAGGGATTCTCAGTAACCATTTTACTCCACAAACAGAAACCTATTTTACTTTGCCTGTTTTTGAACATTTAGATCGATCTCAATTTGAAATTATTTTATATGCTTTCCATTGTAATCAACATCCTCTAGAACAATATTGTCAGAGTTGTGCAGATCGATTGGTAAAACTCCCATCCCGGTTATCGGAACAAGTAGAGTTAATTCGTCAAGATGACTTAGACATTCTGTTATTAGGAACGAATGTAACGGCTGTTGTCTCCTCAATTACACAATTAGTATTTCACCGTTTAGCCCGGATTCAAACAACCATATTTTCTTCTCCTGTTACCACCGGAATTAAAAATATTGATTATTATATTTCTGGTCAGTTGTCAGAAACAAAAACGATTGCTCAAAGCCATTACCGTGAAAATTTAGCTTTATTACCAGAAACGGGTTTTTGTTTCAGTTACTATGCTGTTGAACCTTCTCCCGCTCAAATTAATCCCACCCGTGAAACTTGGGGAATAACGGATGAAACTGTTGTGTTGATGTCGGGTGCAAACTTCTATAAAATTATTCCAGAAATCGGAGAAACTTGGGCTAAAATTTTAGCAGCCGTACCGAATTCTATTTTAGTCCTTTATCCTTTTGCTCCAAGTTGGAGTCGTTCTTATGCAGTCATGCCTTTTATAAGACGATTTCAACACACTTTACAACAATATGGTGTTAGGCAAAAACGGTTAGTGATCATTAAATCTCTACCTAGTCGCTCAGATGTTAAAGAATGTTTAAAGTGTGGAGATATTTATTTAGATTCTTATCGTCATTCGGGTTCAAATTCCCTAGTTGATCCTTTAGAAGTGGGTTTACCAACGATCACAATGGATGGAGAAACTTTACGCTCTAAACATGGATCGGGAATGTTGCGATCGCTGGCTTTAAATGACTTGATTGTTGACAGTGAAGATACTTATATAAACTTAGCAGTTCAGTTAGCAAATAACCCGCAACTTAGACAACAATATTGCCATAAAATCAAACAAAAAATGCAGCAAAATCCTTCATTTTTAGATAGCTTTAGTTATTCTAAAAAAATGGAGTCACTGTTTAAAAAATTCTTTAATACTTGGAAACAAAATCAACAATTTCCTGAAATTCCCCTCAATACTCCTATCGCTAGACGAGACTATTTGTCGGAGTTAGTTCATTATATTAATCTCTACGCCCTCAATCCCTCTGAGCAAGACGTTATCGAACGCTTACGCCAACTTCGTAAAGCCATGGCGGAATACTGGTTAAAAATTTCTTTTGAACAATTAGAGGAAGTTTATAAAGGACACATGGGAAGTGGCTATCAAGTTTTACTCAGTCGGGGAATTCAACATGAACCTTTAATCGAAGCTGAACGTCAATTTGTCGATGAACTAACCCAAGTCGCTACGGGTTTAACACATCCAAATGCGCTGAACTGTTTAATTGCAGCGATGTTGTATTATGTACCCGGTAAAATGTTAGTTCGAGATGCTGAAAAACGTTTACCGAGTTGGTTAATTAAAGACTATAAAACCGTATTTGAAAATCAACAGGTTTTACAGAAAGTTGAACAGACATTAGCCGCAGCCCAAGTCAAAACAACACCCGAAATCCTCACTGCAAAGACTTCTACTCTCACAACTCAACAATTTCAAAATCGCCTTCAAGGTTGTCTAAACTTGTATCATATTGATCCATCAACTCAATCGGTTGTAGAAGAATTACGTCAAATTCGGCGACAACTTGCAAATTTTTGGTTAACTGTAGCAGAAACGGATTTAGAATCAGTTTATCAAAGTTCTATCGGAAAATGTTCTCAGTTATTTTATAAAAGTGAGTTTATTAGTGAACCTCTCACCGCAGCAGAACAGCAAATTTACCACCAACTAACTACTGAGTTGAATTCAAGATTAAATACCCAAAAATTGATAAATTATGTTTTAGCTGTAAGGTTTTATTCTTCTCTAGAACGATTACAAATTCCAGAACTTTCAGCTTTACCTTCCTGGCTACAAGCGATAAATTAGTCAGAAATGTCTATATTTTTTAGTTGCAATGATACCCTAAATTTAACATTTTTTATGAAATTAATTTTAAAATTGCAGTTAATTTTTGGAGACTGGCTTATTAATAATAGATTGAGTTAATTCAACAATTTGATCATAACGAAATTTATCTAAAATGTCAGTTAAAGCTTGAGCTAAATCTGAATATTGGGTGGGAATTTTTTTGATCATACAATTGAGCGAAAAATCACTACATTGGGCTGAATATACATATAGTTGTTCAACCCATTCTCTCAGCCTAACATCAAGGGAAATTGCATTTAACACAAAGTTTGACTGAGAATTGTTTAAGTTTTTGCTGTGATTTTTGGGAGAGGTTAAGGGTTCTTCTTCATAACGGTATTGAATGTTTAAATATTTGCTAATTGTAGCGAATAATTCCTTTTGTTGAAAGGGCTTACGGATCAAATCATCACACCCAATTGAGAGAATATATTGTCGATATTCTTCAAAAGCGTGAGCCGTTAAAGCGAGAATGATCGTCGCTTCACCTTGCTGATAAACTCTAATATTTCGGGTCGCTGTATAACCATCTATGATAGGCATTTGCATATCCATAAAAATTAGATCGGGTTTCCAGTCTAACCAAGTTTCTAGAGCTTCTTGACCATTAGAAGCTTCTCGTACTTCAAAGCCAACTGAACTCAACAGTTGAGTCAAAAGAAAACAGTTTTAAGAGTCATCATCAGCGATTAAAATGCGAGACTTAGGTTGATCCTCAAGCAGTCCAGTGACCATTTTCGAGGTTTGATTGGCTTCAATTTGACTATGATTTACAGCTTTAGTCGGTAGATCAAAAGTAAATAGAGTTCCTTGATTTAATTGACTTTTAACCATTATTTCTCCACCCATTAATTTTACAAATTTTTGACTAATGGGTAAGCCTAAGCCTGTTCCTTGACCTGATTTTATTCCAGTTTCTGTTTGACTAAATGCTTCAAAGAGTTTCTTTTGTTCTTCCAAACTAATGCCTTCCCCGGTATCTTCTACTTCAAAAGTTAAAATATTTTGCGATTTGAATTTATCACCTTTAACTCGTAGTGTTACACTTCCTTGTTCTGTAAATTTAATGGCGTTACTGACTAGATTAATCAAAACTTGACGTAGTTTTCTTTCATCGGTACAAATATATTGGGGAACCTGAGAATCGATTTGAATAACTAATTTTAAGTCTTTAGAATTGGCTTTTAACCCTAATATTTCTTCTAAGCTATCAACTTGACTATAGAGATCAAAGTCATTTTCCCAAAGTTGAATTTTTCCAGCTTCGATTTTAGAGATTTCCAAAATATCATTAATTAAAGCCAGTAAGTGTTCACCCGCTCGGTTAATAATATTAATATATTCACGATGCTTAACAGCTAGTTTTACATCTCGAGACATCAGTTCAGTAAAACCTAAAATTGCATTTAAAGGTGTACGCAGTTCGTGACTCATGTGAGCAAGAAACAAACTTTTAGAATGGTTTGCTGCTTCGACAATTGCTAATTCTTCTGGTGTTTTTAAAGAGAGAAATCGAGGTAATAATACCATTAACTCTAAAGCCGTGTAGCAAGAAACAAGAGCAGTAAAAGCTCGCTCGATACCTGATAACCAATAAGCTGGATGCCAGAGTGTCCAGATATCAAGGAGATGACCTACACCACAAGAAACGATAAATAAGCCAAATAAAATGAAGACTCTATTAAAAGGAATATCTTGTCTTTTGTAAACAAAATAGATGAGCATTACAGGAATAGAAAAATAGGCGATCGCAATCAGTAAATCACTAATAACGTGTAAGCCAATTAATGAAGTTTGCCACAAGTAGCATGAGCCATGCGGCATATATTTTTTCGGCTAAAATATAGTCTCTAAAAAGTACAACATTTGATAAAAAATTATAAAAAATTTAACACGTCTAGAGTTGGAAGTATAGACAGTATTGACGAGGTTTATAGCATTAAACCTGATTTAGTTATTACTTAGTTTATCAGGATTAATATATTTTTACAACAAAAATTAACAAGTTTTTTACTTAATCGGAGTTATGGATTAAAAATTAAATTTATTTAATTTAAGTTGATTTAAAGTTCAAATATTTATTACCTTTGAGTTGAGCTAAACTGCTCTTAAAATTTAACAGTTTAGCTTAAACTTAATTTCTGCCCTAATACTTCATAAAATCAGGACTTCCTAAAATCAAAGCAGATTTGATATCTGGCGAACTTTGATCAATTACTTCTCGGGTATTTGCAGAAAAATTATCACCTAAAGTTTCAATTAACTTTTGAGTATCTACAGGTTTTTTATCATGGAGTATACCTTTAGAAAGGTGTACCGCGAAACTACTACGACGAATCATGGTATCTGGATTTAACCAAGCATCCTGAGTATTTTTATAACCATCGGGTGAAGAACAACCATACAAAGGCATTCCCAACTGTCTTAATGAACCATTAGCAGAGTTAAAATTACTCACCTCACCGATTGCTCGCATCACTGATATAATATAACGATAGGGGGTTTTAAATTTCCCCTGATAAACATCTGAATTCCAAAATTCTGAACTGGTAAACAAAGTATTGAGAACAAGACGAATTTCCCCGTCGGTTTCTAAGAACTTTTTCGCCATTTTTTTGACCAAAGATTCTGGGGGCTGATCGGCAACAAAAGCTTGTGCTAATTTATAGCTAATATATCGAGCCGTCGAAGGATGACGTGCTAAAAGATCCAAAGCTTCCTCTCCTTCTTCGATACCTCTCCCTTTAATTTTTTGACCTAAAAATACTTTATCCTCAAAATCATGGCGATCGCTTTCAAAGTCAAAACCATCTTCATCTTCTATTCGTTTCGCACGAGGATGAGGAACTCCCCAACCTGTTAAAATTCGAGCTAAGGCAATAATATCTGCTTGAGTATATCCCCCATCTACCCCTAAAGTATGAAGTTCCAATAATTCCCGTGCATAGTTCTCATTTAACCCTTTAAATCTTCCCTTCGCTTTCGGACTTCCTGGGGCTGTATTTAGCCAATTATCCAAATAAATTAACATCGCTGGATGCTTGGCTGTCGCACCCAAAAGCTGGCGAAATTTCCCCAAAACATGAGGTCGAATTGCGTGTTGCTCGTAGGAACTAAAATAGAGCTTAAGTTGTCCACCTTGCAAACCATTCACATTAAAGTGATTGTACCAAAAATCAACCATCACTTCTTCAAGCTGTCGGGGACTTTGATCGGCTCGAATCAAACGTCCTTCTTCAGCGTGTTGACGAATTTTTCGTTCAAAATCTCCTCTAATTTTTTGAATTTGTTTAGACTCTAGCTTGAGTTTTTTGGCTTCTTCAATCAAACGCTGCTGTTGCTTATAGAGTTGACCTGGCGTTAACGTAAAAGTATCTAGAGTTTTAATTTTTTGAGTTAAAGTCTCGGGAACCGCAATTGATGTCGGTTTGAGTTGAGATTGAATATAAGCCTCAATTCCCATCTTTTTAACCTGTGGAATCAGTCCAGCGGTATATCCAAAAGTTAAGCGATTAATGGTATGAAAAACACGAGTATCATTCATCGGGATTTTTAGGGTGAGAACGTTTAGGTATTAGGGTAGATTCAGCCTGGCTTTTAAGATAAACTCATTAATGAAGTGTCAGAAAACCTTCTACTTCTATGATATCGAGCGATCTATGGCAAGCCAACCAAGACCTAATTATTGCCTGCCTTGAACATCCCTTTGTCCAAGGTATTGCTCAGGGAACTTTGCCGCGAAATTGCTTTGCCTTTTATGTGGGTCAGGATGCCTTTTTTCTCAGATCCTTTGCTCGCGCCTATAGTATTGCTGCGGCTAAAACTCCCGACTGGGAAGGGTTTCAGCTATTTCATTCTCTCGCCAACGGAGTCCTAGAAGAACTACAACTCCATCAAAATTATGCCCAAATTTGGGAAATTAACCTACAAACCATTCAACCCGGAGTCGCTACCCGTCGTTATACCGAATTTTTATTAGCCACCGCTTGGAGTCGAGATATCGGTGCGATCGCGGCTGCCATGACTCCCTGTATGAGATTATATGCTTTTCTTGGTCAAAAACTTGCTCAACCAGAGATCCCCAACCATCAATACACGGACTGGATTAAAACCTATAGCGGCGATGAATTTGAACAACTCACTCAACAACTCGAAGATCTAACAAATCGCTACAGTGTTGATGAATCGCAAGCTCATACAATCTACCGCTATGGGATGTTATGTGAACAAGAATTTTTTCAGTCGGCTTGGGAACAAAATAAACCGTAACCAGTAATCCGTGAAAACAGTTAACCGTTTTTTTCCCGCTTCCCCAACACCCGACACCTGTCGCCTAATTCAACGTCCTAACTTATTAGGAATCCCTTCACAACCCCCAGGAATTGTTTTTCGGGACTGTTCTCCACACCAAGCACAACAATAGTAACGGTTTTCATCAGACAAGCCATCAACCCCCGTCAAATTGGCATTTTCGATCACAACCCCTGTATACTGACCTGTTTTATAGTCCGGCATTTTTGTGCGACTGCGAGGAGTTGCGGTTTCTGATGAACCGTAAAATAATTTTGTTGCTCTGAGAGTCGCGTTAGAGAGATTGGCTTCATAAAGAATCGCACGGGATAAGTTCGCTCGTACTAAATCACAACCACTGAGATTCGCTTTCACTAAATTAGCTTCTGCTAAATCGGTTCGGCGTAAATCCGTTCCCGCTAAATCTGCACAAGCCAACATTGCACCCAAGTCGATCACCCGAATTCCTTCTAAACGATCTTCGGCATAACTACCATTCCCATCAAGAATAGGCCGACCCAAATGACGATCGCGTTTGAGAGGAGTAATCAGTTTAGCTTGAGAGAGAAACCGTAAAATCTTGGCTTTTCCCTCTGCATTCACACTGCGAATAATTGCCGCCGTTCGTCCCTCCGCAATCACCCGTTCTTGGGGCCAATCTTCCAGCAATCCCTGTTCACCTAACGCCAGATCAGAAACACCTTGAAAATAAGCATCAATCGTTTGCTGTTGAGTAATCAGGTTTTGTTGAATCGTTAAATCTCTAGAAATCACATATTGACGCCACGCCACATAAACCGCCAAAATCGCAATTAAAATCTGACCTAACGCGCCGATCAGTTCTCCTAACGCACCAATCGCATCCCAATTAATCACTATATTGCGACTGCCAAAATCTTTGTTTGAGCCGCTCAACATCAACAAACCTGCTATAGCCGCTAAAATCCCAAAGCTGGCAATAATCAAGCTGCGCCATACCGGGGGAATCAGCGAAGTCCAAATATTACCCCAACTCGGCCAGATCATTCGTAGGGATGCAAACAAAACCACAAAAGCGCTGATATATCCAACCCAAATATTATCGAGCGCCAACCCCAGGATCATAATCGCCACCGCAACCAGGGTGACAACAGAGGCTAGAAAGTTGCTGGGAGACTTTGTTTCTAGATTTCCGGTTAAGGTGTATTTACTCGCCGGCGCCGCCACCGCTTGTTCAAATTCTTCGCGAGTTGTCGAGATTTGCGCTTCCCCAGTATTGATGATCACTCCATTGTTTACAGGGATTCCATTTGAACTCTCTATATTTCTATCGGATTCTGTAGGATTCGGCGATTGGGAGTTAGGTTGCTCGGTCATAGGTTAGGGGAACTGGGTTGAAATAGCAATTAATTCTTAGGATGCAATCCTTCTGTTGATTGTACCTAAACTCATTCAAAGCTGACTAGGGCAAGCAAACGCGATCGGAGGTTTATGTTAAGCTCGAACTTGAGAGCGTAAAACCCCCGAGGCGGCTTGAGGTCTTAATTGTGGCATATATTCCAGGGTCTAGTGCGGATACCGAGCCACAATAAATGTATTAATAAGGGAAAAAGCTGCTGTTCTTTCTACTCAATTTGTTTTAATACTATTTTTTTTTGCCTAGACAGGAGGTTGTAGCAATGTCATCTCGTTTGAGACTATTGCTGAGATTTTTAAACGCACGTTTATCTAAACGAATCTCAATCTGGATTTTAGCGAGTATTTTTTTGATTGAGTTAATTATTTTAGTTCCTTCTGTTTCTCGTCGTCAGCAGGAACTTTTACAACAACTTACCGAAGTTTCTTCCGGTAAACTTGCCTGGATTATTGCCACTTATCCTTATCAATCTGAAGCCGAACTTTTAAAACAATTAAAGTATCTCGATCAGCTTGATGCCAATATTAAGGGGGGTTTCGTTTACAAGCTTCCAGACGGAAAACGCATCGGCGAATTTGGTGAACTCCCTCAACTCTCTTTTTCTCAAGCCAGACTTGGGGAGGATATTTATCTCAACACTCCATAGCCGCGATCGCTATGATGTTGCTTGTCATCTCCAGTCTTTAAAAGATGATTATTTAGTCGTTATTCGCCATGATGCTGATCAAATAAAACAAGAAGTTAATTTTTTTATTATCCGAATTGCTGGATTAGTTCTAATCATCTCTATTTTTGTGGGAATTGGGACAATGATTGTTTTGGAAAAAATGGTGATTACACCGATTTTAAACCTCAGACTAGATTTAATCAAAGCGGGAAAATCGATTTCCAACAATCAAGAACCTCCAAAATTTTATTCAGCTTCAACTCAACGCCATGATGAGTTAGGAGATGTGATTTCTGCTTTTATGCAAATGTTTACTCAAATTCATCAAGCCATTACCGAACGCCAACAAGCCGAGGAAGCCTTGCGAGTTGAAAAAGAAAAATCTGTTCAGCTTTTACTCAATGTTTTACCCCAAACCATTGCCGAACAGCTTAAAAAACAGCCGGGTTTAATCGCCGATCGCTTTGAACAGGCGACCATTTTATTTGCTGATATTACTGATTTTACCGGACTCGCCTCTCAAATTTCTCCAACGGAATTGGTGAGTTTACTCAATCAAATTTTTTCCAGTTTTGATCGTTTGGCGGAACGACATGGTTTAGAGAAAATCAAAACCATCGGAGATGCTTACATGGTTGTCGGAGGACTACCTAAACCTAGAAAAGATCATGCTGAAGCGATCGCAGATATGGCGTTAGATATGCAGCAAGAAATTTATCGATTTAAACGAGAAGATAATAAAATTATCAATATCCGGATCGGGATTAATACAGGACCAGTGGTTGCAGGTGTGATTGGGTTGAAGAAGTTTTCCTACGATCTTTGGGGGGATGCAGTTAATATCGCTAGCCGGATGGAATCTCATGGGAAAATTGGCGAAATCCAGGTCAGCAGCAGTACCTATGAATTATTAAAGCATCAATATGTCTTGGAAAAACGGGGTATCGTTCAAGTCAAGGGTCGTGGCGAAATGATCACTTATTGGTTGAAAAGTCGCCTACCTACTCCTGTAGAGTCTCAAGTCAAGACCAACGGTCATCGGCAAGCCCCGTCTTTTCAAGGCGGGGAACCGATGACTTAATTTATTTTTAGTCTAGAGAGAATATTTAAAATTTAAAATTAAGGGAGGCGTGCAAACGGGATAGAGGAGGTTAATTCAGCCTATCTTTTCTTTTTAAAAATAAAATTAAATAACTATTCAAAAGGAAAAATAGAGAGTTTAATTTTGATTTCAGGCTTGTTTTTAGGATAACATTTTAATTTTTTTCGATCAGTGCAAACAGATACTGATTCAAAGTGGAAGAAGCTATAAAGTAGTAATTAAAGCCAAGCAAGTACACTATATACTAGGAGGTTTTGGATGAAGAAGCTTATTGGAATCATCACCGTTGCTTTCGTCGGACTAAACGTAGGTCTACCTGCTCAAGCCATCGGTACCACAGGACAAGACATCGTTTGTGGTTATAAGTATAAAGTAGGTGACAGTGGCTGGAAAAACGGCAGCATCGGCGGCACAACTCGTCAAAGCGCTCGCCTCAGCCGTACCCAAGTTCTCTCCGGTCTAGAAACTAAAGCTGATGATTCTGGAGAAAGCTTCGATGTTACATACTTGGGATGCCGCGACCCCTATGGTCATAACTAAATTGGGGAAAATCATCCAGTTTTTAGGCATAACCCAACACCAATATTGTCTGGGATGCCAACCTGAGCATCCTCAGATCAACAGTCCCCGAGCAACGAATATTTCGCCTGAATAAAGGCTTCTGCTGATTTGCGATCGCATATCTCTTTATCTATTGTTGCAACCAATAGGTCATCAAGCATCTGCTTAAACTGAGGACTCGGCTTATACCCTAGTTCTTTCAAATCATTACCATTGAGTAACGGTTTGATATTCCACCACTGGGTTAAATATTGCCATATTCGATGTCGAACCCATCGCGGACTTTGCACTGCGATTAGGATTAACATTGGTAAATCATAAGGCACTAACAGTCGATAAAATTGGCTGGCTAATTGACATTCTGGCATTAATTTCACCACCTCGGCTTTGGCAGAATCTAACTGTTGAAGTCGTTCAATGCTGTCTAGAGAAAATTGTAACGTTTCCGCCACATCACCTCGATATTGCGGCGCTAAATGAGCAATTAATACCTCTAGTCTCATTTGCCAATGGGTTAAAGTTTTCTCGGGATCAAAACGAATTAACCCCCGATCTACCAATCGAATTTGTCGCCACAACTCCTGATTCAATTCTAAAGTCGGGTGAATACAACGCAACGCTTTTAATTCTCCCAAAAGTTGTAAAGCAGGTTTCCAGTAAGGCGCTTGCAAAATATATTTTAACTCACTTTTCAGCCGAGTTTCCAAAGCCGGAACCCGTTGACGAGTCGAGTAATTTTCCGATTGAACTTTTTCATAAATCCCACTATTAATCGCATACTGAATATAATCTTTCGTTTGAAACTCAAGTTCAAATCCCAACCGTACTGCAAACCGCACCGCTCGATAAATGCGCGTCGGATCTTCAATAAAACTATTGGCGTGTAAAACACGAATTTGGCGATTTTGTAAATCATTCATTCCGCCAAAAAAGTCTAATAATTCCCCTTCATAGGGTTTAGTTAGACGCAACGCCAAAGCATTAATGGTAAAATCTCGTCGGTACAAATCTTGACGAATTGAACTCGCTTCAACTTCTGGGTTGGCTGCGGGATAGGGATAAAATTCCGTTCTTGCGGTTGCAATATCAATCCATAATGAATCTAAAACCGGGTCATTATGCCACAATAAAGCCGCAGTTTGAAACTGTCCGTGAACATCTAAACGAGCATTAGAATAAGTTTTTTGTAACGCAGAGGCTAATTCAACTGCGGGAGGATTTTTATCGTTTTGTTGATTATTTTCTGCATTTTCATAACTTTGATGACAGCCATCAACAACCAAATCAATATCCGTTAATAATAGCGTTTTTTCCGGGTCAGCTAACAACAAATCCCGTACCGCTCCCCCCACTAAATAAAGTTGCCAACCCCGTTGTTGGGTGAGTTCCGCCAGTCGGTTTAAAAGTTCTAATAATGGCGGTGCTAAACGCTGTTCAAGTAGCTCTTGAATAGAATCACAGGTTGAACCGGGAATGCAGCCTTGACCCAGTTTTTTCTGCGGTCGTTGTTGTTGGTGAAGTAGTCTTAAAACATCGGTTCTGGTGACAATTCCCACCAAATTATTCCCCTCTAAAACGGGTAAACGTCCGATATCGTATGTGACCATTAAAGACTCAATTTCCGGTAACGTTGTATTGGGTTTAATGGTTTTTAATTGCGGCGTCATATACCCTTTAACCGGAGCGTGACTAAAGCCGTGATGGAGTGCAATATCAAGGTCACGTCTGGAAATAATTCCCACTAATTGATCTTGTTCATCAACTACCGATAAACCCGAATGACCATAACGCAGTAAAATTCGATGTGCTTCTGCAATTGTTGTCTCTGGGCGAATGGTTCTAACGGGAGAAGACATCAACTCCCGTGCTGTGGGAGGATGAGGAATTTGTGCTTTGAATTCTTCGATAATTTCGGTTAATTGTTCTTGAGGATTGGTATCTTTAATCACCACAGAAGCGGCTTGATCGTGACCTCCACCGCCAAAAGGTTTAAACAATTGATTCAGGCTGGTTTGTTCGATGCGAGAACGTCCGATAATTGTTAAACATTCGGTTTCTTTGTTCTTCTTCTGCTGACAATTTCCGAGCAATAACGCATCGCTTTCGGTAATTTCAATTAATTGAGAAGCCAAACTCGATAAACCCGGAACATAATCTTCTGTTTCGAGTAACACCCAAGCCACCTGATACCCGTGAACTGTGACTTGATTTAACTGTTCTAAAGCAACTGTTAATAAATCTTGTAGTTGGTTGGAAAATCCCGGTTCAATATATTCTGCTATTACCTGCAAACTCGCGCCATTTTCCATTAACCACGCCAACGCTAAGGCGTCTCTGGGGGTACTTCCTTCAAAGGTTAACGAACCCGTATCCACATGAATTCCTAACGCCATCACCGTTGCTTCTGCTGCGGTTAACAGCCATTTTGTGTCTTCGGTTTCCCGATGTTGTTTGGCATCTTTTAGCTTTTCTACGACTAATGTTGTTGTCGAACCAACCAATTCAATTTGAGTGGTAGTTGCGGGAATATTTAACTCACTATCGGGATGATGATCGCAGACGGTTATTTCATATAAATTAGGTAAATCAAACCATTCCGATGCTTTTCCTAACCGTTCACGATTTTGAGTATCAACAACTGTTATAAAACGAATATTTTCGGGGTTAACAGAACGCCGTTCAATTAGAGGAAATTCATCTCGATGTAAGGCTAAAAAATCTCGAACTCCAGGGTGAGAACCGCCAGTTAGAACGATTTTACTTCCCGGATACAAACGCGACAGTCCAACAGCGGCGCCCAAAGCATCAAAATCTGCGGTGGTGTGACATAAAATTAGGTGCATAGGAATAGAAAAAAAGACGTTAGTCCGGAGGAACTTTATCTATATTAGTTCTTTTTGAGCAAAATTATAACTACCCTAAGACATGATGTAGTTTGAAATCAAGTAAAAATTAAGTAGGTTGGGTTGAGAAAACTCAACAAACCCGATCTTGATTGAACCTAACAGGATTGTTATTGTTGGGTTGCGCTGACACTTTACTTAACTTACATCTACATTTACATTAATGATAGTTTGAGAAAAGTAGATAGATTACAATAACACCTATTTTCTATTTGTAGGATTATAAGCGATAATGAATATCGTTCAGGTAAAACTCAACAGCTTGATCCAGAAACATTGTGAAATCACGCACGACAGCCTAATTCAGTGATTTCTGGGTTGAGAGAATTGGTTGATGATATTTTTATTTAGTTCCCAAATGTTGAGATAATAATTCCTCACAAACCTCAACGGGTATCCCCGACAAACGACTCAATTCTTCGGCGTCGGGTACACCACCCGGAAGACGAGTAACTTCCCAATTTCTCCCATTATTAATTAACGCGACCATTCCCCCTGCTTCTCCCATCACCCAAGTTGCCAAACCAAATAAACCTTCTATGGTTACTTTGGTGACTTCAGGAGTCGGAAGTCCTGGTTGTTGAACGGCGTCAATTACCGCAGTTTCCAGGGGACTGGGTAAACTTTGAGCAAAGGTTGTAGGAATATCGGATAAATTGATTAATCCAATAATCGGAAAAATTAATAGCGATCGCCAGAAAATATTACAATAATTTTGACTCATTTGCTTAAATTGCTTAAATTGCTAGAGATATAAGAGATCACAGAAAAATGCTTGCTGTAATTAAATTTTAGCTTCTTCGCGTATTCTCAAGCCTAACCCGAGAAAATCTCTATGAATTTTCCCAAAAAAATAGGGCGGTTAAAAACCACCCCAATTCATAAACAACTTTACCGAGTCAGAACTCAGATTTTTGACATCCTAAAATTAGGCGATCATTACAAAAGGATCATCAGCCGTTAAATCAGCCGCATTTACACCTGTTAAAATCGCTAACATCTCGCTACCCAAGCTAATCTCAGCATTGCTTCCAACTTGAGAAATCGAGAGTTCATCGGCGCTGAGTTCGCCTTTTAAGCCTAATAAGTCAATTCCGACTTCAAAATCAACAATCGTATCAATCCCTTCGCCAACGGCTAAAACAAAGGTATCAGCACCCTGACCGCCTGAGAAATCATCTCCAGTTAGGATATCATCTCCCAAACCGCCATCAATGAGGTCATCGCCATCATCACCCCAGATGAGATCATCGCCTTCATCCCCCAACAGTTGGTCATTCCCGGCTTTACCGCCAATTTGGTCATCGCCCAAACCGCCATAAATCGTATCATCGCCACCAACGGTACCGCCCGGAGAACGACTATTTTCGTCACCTCGGAGGGTATCATCGCCTTCTTCACCGTAGACGAAATCATCGCCCAAACCACCTGCGGCAATATCATTCCCGATATCCGCCCGGATCAGGTCATTGGCATCTTCTCCGACCAACGTTTCATCGGCGGGTGTACCATCAATTAAGTTGGGGAGAACATCGCCGAACAGCGTCCGGTACATGACCTCATAAATTTCGGTATTATCAACCGTACTCGGCAATAAATCGGCATTGAGACCATAGGTTTTGGAAACAATACTCCCCGCAAAGTCCGGTGTTCCCACATAGGCAATACCAAAGGGAAACTGATCGCCACTGGCGTCGGGTGCAGAAATAAACGGTTCACTGTCCCGTCCTTCCGCGCCATCCATAGGCACTTCAATCGCATCAGAACGATCAGCCAATGTGGGGTTAACACCAACGCTTCCAACCGTTTCACCACTGCGATCATCGACTTCCAAACCGCCCGCATCGCTGTCGGCAGCCGTAATAATTAAAGTGTTGGGATCTTGGTTGTCCACGAAGTCCATCGCCACCCCGATCGCATCGTCGGCCCGTTGCATCGCTTCGACAAAACCGCGAGCATTATTATTGTTGGTAAAATTATCGGTTCCCTCTTCTTCCATCACCACAAAGAAGCCATCGGGATCTTGAGATAAGATCGGCAATGCCGCGTCTAACATTTCCGCAATAGTGGGCGGATTTTCGTTACCGGGTTGGCCGTAGTTTTCCAAACCTTCCGCAAAGTTGGCTTCTTCGGTGGTGTCGTTGTAGGTATCTTCTGCCGCAAAAATTCCCAGAACTTTTTGGGTATCTTCTGGCAAACTTTGCAGTTCTTCGCGGGTGTAAACAATCGTATAACCCAAGTCTTCGGCTTCTTCGATCAGGTTGCGACCATCTTCGCGGGTACCTTCTTCGCCAAAGAAACCCACTTCTCCGACGGGCAGATAGTCCGTTTCGCCGGCGCCCATGATCACGTCAACACCGGATTCTAGAATGTCTGCGGTAATTTGTTCGGTGTCCCTGCGGCTGGCTACGCTGGATAAAAATGCCCCGGTTCCGGGTTCGGCGATAAATCCGGAGTTAATCACGGCGGTGGCTTTTCCAGCCTCGATCGCTTCTTCCATGATCGTCATTCCCCGCATTCCAGAACGAGAAACCACAGGAACGCCGTTTTCATCTAACCCAAAGGAAGCCGCAGCCGTTTTAGTTCCGGTGGCGTGTGTTACCGCCCCGGCGTTGGAAGTTCCCACCAGTCGGTCTTCCATGTGTCCGAGATAAACCCCGGCATTGGTCATCATATCCCAATTTAAACGACCATCCGGGCCTTCCTCAACAAAGCGGGCCGCAGCAAAGTGGGAGGGGCTGGTACCGTCCGGGTGAATAAAGATAACGTTTCCGGTGTCTTGGGTGGGTTCGGGGGCCGGCTGGGGCGCTTCGGCGGGAACGGGGGAGGGCAGTTCCACATCGAATAGCGTTTGATACATGATCCGGTAAATGTCGGTGTTATCCAAGGTACTGGGTAACAAATCGGCATTGTAACCGAAGGTCTTAGAAACAATACTTCCGGCAAAGTCAGGGGTTCCGGCAAAACCAACGCCGAAGGTGTACTGGTTGCCGTTGGCGTCGGGGGCGGAAACAAAGGGTTCAGTATCGCGACCACTGGCCCCGTCGTAGGGAACTTCTATCGCATCGGAACGATCAGGTAGAGTGGGGTTAACACCAACAGTGCCAACGGTTTCACCACTGCGATCATCAACTTCTAAACCGCCCCCGTCACTATCTGCTGCGGTAATTAACAGGGTATTGGGTTTAACGTTTTCGATGTAGTCTTGGGCGACACCAAGGGCATCATCAGCCCGAAGAACGGCTTCGATAGTGCCGCGAGCGTTATTATTGTTGGAGAAGTTGTCTGTAGCTTCTTCTTCCATCACCACAAAGAAGCCGTTCTCGTTTTCCGGGGAGAACAGATCTAAGCTGAGAGTGGTTTCCAGCATCTGGGCGATGGTGGGCGGATTTTCGTTACCGGGCTGGCCGTAGTTTTCCAAACCCGCCTCGACGTTGGCTTCTTCGGTGGTGTCGTTGTAGGTGTCTTCAGCCGCAAAAATCCCCAGAACTTTTTGGGTGTCTTCTGGTAGGCTTTGCAGTTGTTCGAGGGTGTAAACAATCGTGTAACCCAAGTCTTCGGCTTCTAGGATGAGGTTGCGACCATCTTCGCGAGTTCCTTCTTCGCCAAAGAAACCGACGGTTCCGGTGGGGAGATAGTCCGTTTCGCCCCCGCCTAAGATCACGTTAACGCCAGATTCGACGATTTCGGCGGTGATTTCTTCGGTTTCACCTCGGTTGACTACATCAGCCAAAAATACGCCCGTTCCGGGTTCGGCGATGAAGCCAGAGTTGATCACGGCGGTAGCTTTTCCGGCGGCGATCGCTTCTTCCATGATCGTCATACCGGGTTCAACACCCAGGTTGGGGCCACCAAGTTCAGGGCTGAGGCTAGACAGGGAAACGATCGGATCGCCGTTTTCGTCTAAACCGTAAGATCCGGCAAAGGGTTTGACGCCCATCGCATGAACCACCGCCCCACCGTTGGAGGTTCCCACCAGTCGGTCTTCCATGTGTCCCAGGTAAACCCCGGCGTTGGTCATTTCGTCCCAGTTGAGGCGACCATCCGGCCCTTCTTGAACAAAACGACCTGCAGCAAAGTGAGATGGACTGGTTCCATCGGGATGAATAAAGATAACGCTGTTAGACATTTGCTTATTTTGAGGTAGATGCTGACTATTTTTTGACACAAAACTCCACCGAGTTTGAAGTAACTTTGTTGGGACTTCAAAGCTCAATTCAGGAGATGAACTTTAGGCAAAAACTTACTAATACACCCAGAGTGAGAGAGTTAACATTTTTACAAAAGTTTACTCTCAGGGAAATATTATTTCATTGAAATTAAATGGCAGTTATGCTTAAGTTATCTTTGGGTTAAACTATAAATTAACTTTTTTATAAACAATTTATTGACTTAACCTTCGGAGCAGGTTTACATAACTAATTTCTGGGACAACTTTCTGGGACAACATAGATTTACTCACCAAGCCGCCTCTATACACCTTCGATCTTTCCCACAAATCAAGTTTTAGGACTAGAACGCTCGCAGCCTTACCGAGTAGGAGAGGGGTAATTATACATCTTTAAAGGAAGCTAAATACTCACTGACAAACTGGAATTTCTATAGAAAACTCAGTTCCTTCTCCGACAACAGAATGACATTTCAGTTCACCTTTATGCTGGTCAGTAACCACTTGATAACTAATTGACAAACCTAAACCTGTTCCTTTTCCCAGTGATTTCGTAGTGAAGAAAGAATCAAAAATACGATTTTTAACCATTTCAGACATCCCAATTCCATTATCAATAATACGGATGAGAACCCGATTATTAATCATCAGTTCTGTAGAAATCTGAATCATTCCTGAATCAACTTTTTGTTCTTGTTGAATATATTTTTGTTTGTTTCTGTCTCTAATCGCATCAATAGCATTACTTAAAAGATTCATAAACACTTGATTTAATTGTCCGGGATAACACTCAATTAGCGGTAAATTCCCATATTTTTTAATCACTTGAATCTCAGTCAAGTCTCCACTTGCTTTCAAACGGTGTTGTAAAATCATTAACGTGCTATCAATCCCATCGTGAATATTCACAGCTTGAACTTCGGATTGATCAAGACGAGAGAAATTTTGAAGCGATCGCACAATCTGGCGAATTCGATCTACACCCATTTTCATGGAATCGATGACTTTTGGCAAATCCTCGGCGACAAAATCAATATCAACATCTTGACTATATTCAACAATTTCTGGATCAGTTTGATCGCTGTTTTTTTGATATAAAGAAAACAAAGTTAACAAATTATCCGCATATTCAGAAATTGGTGAAAGATTAGCATGAATAAAATTCACCGGGTTATTGATTTCATGGGCGACACCTGCAACCAGTTGTCCTAAACTGGACATTTTTTCAGTTTGAATCAGTTGAGTTTGGGTTTTCTGCAATTGATGTAATGTTTGGGTTAACTTTTCAGTTTGATTTTGGGTTTTATTTAATAAATTAGCTTGCTGAATAGCGACTCCGAGTTGAGCAGCAACCTGAGAGAAAAAACCCACTTCTAACGATTGCCAACGTCTTGTCGTTGAATGTTGATAAGCCACTAATAAACCCCAGAGTTTATGTCCGAAAAAGATAGGAGTAATCAAGTAGGACTTAACCTGTAGTTTCTCTAACATCTCTAGATGAAACGGAGAATATTTAGCTTGATAAATATTATTAACTGCTAGTGTTTTACCCTCTCGAAAACGTCCGCCCTCAGTTTCTTTTAAACAATTATCTCCCCAACTTGTTAGTCCTAAACTGACTAAACTTTTCCATTGAGGAAGCACAAATTCATAATCATGAATAAACTCCCCACCCCAGTCATCATTAAACTGATAAACCACCACCCGATCTGCTTGTAAAACACGTCCTGTTTCTTGAGTTGTAGTTTGAAAAATTTTCTGAATATTGAGAGAATTACGAATTTTTGCAACGACATCAAACAAAACCTGTTGTTGTTTTACGATTCGTTGACTATCGGCTGCGGCTTGTCTGAGTTTTAGGGTTTGTTTGCGAGTTTGAATTAAGAGTTGAGCTTGCTGAATAGCCACTCCTAATTGAGTCGCCACTTGAGAAATAAACTGAACCTCTGAAGTTTCCCATTTCCGAGAACAAGTATGTTGATAAACGGCTAAAATTCCCCACAACTTTTGTCCGACAAAAATCGGTGCTGTCACAAATGCTTTGATGTGAAATTGATTGAGAATATCAACATGACAATTGGTTAATCCCGCTTGTTCAACATCATTAACAACAAATGTTTCACCATGGCGATAACGTCCGCCTTGAGTTTCTTGTAAATAAGTATCATCCCAAACCGTATTTACACCAATTTCTAGGTTAGACCATTGCGAATCAACAAACTCATAATCTCCAACAAATTCACCACCCCAATCACTATTAAAGCGATAAACGGAGACTCGTTCTGTTTGAAGAAATTTACATAATTCTTTTGTTGTCGTGCGGAAAATTGTCTCTAAATTGAGTGAGTTTCGCATCTTCGTCACCACATCAAACAACACTCGCTGTTGTTCTGTTGATTTACGAAGGTTATGGGCTGTTTCTTCTAGTTTTAAGGTTCGTTCCTGAACCTTTATTTCTAAGCTTGCATTTAGAGCTTGCATCTGTTGACGCATTTGATATTGATAAATCGCTGAGGAAAACTGATGTCCGAGTGATCGCGCTAATTCCAGTTCATTTTCCGTCCATTTCGGCCTTTCTCTTCGTTTTTGTTCGCGCCAGACTTCAAACGAAATCTGCGGAGAAAGCTGTCTTTTGTCGTCTTCAACTCGTCCCGCCCACAACTTTTCTGTTTCCAGTTCATCTCGAAAAATACTGAGGTATCCCAATAATTCTTGTCGATAATGAAGTGGAATCATTAATAAACTGCGGATTTTTGTCTGATAAAAAGCAGATTGTAAATTCCGTAGTTTGTCTTCTTTAAAAAGATCTGAGATTGCCCAAATATCATAATTTTCGGATTGATAATGCTCTGACCAAACACTATATTGTTCCATCAACGGATAGAGAGAAACTTCAGGAATTTGAGGCTGTTTCCCTTGTGTATAAATCTGTATATTCTGACTTTTTAGACAATATTCAAAGCTTTTAATCGTGTCATCTTTGAGATTAAAAGGATTTGCTTTAATACACAGTCGCCCGCCTGATCCCGCCAAAGTGGTAATGATTTCTTCTAGGGCGGGTTGCAACTCGATACTCGAACTTGAATGAAGAAAGCTATTAATTCGATTAATACAAGTTTGTAAGTTCGCTCTTTCTTCGGCTTGAGTTAATAATTCTGAATGCGCGATCGCCACCGAAAGCTGATCAACCACTGTTTGTAATAATCGCAATTCCTCATCTGGAGTCGTTCTAGATTCACTATGATGAGAAACAAGCAATCCCCAAAGATGATCTTGATTCATAATCGGGACAGAGACTGAAGATTTTACTCCCATTGCAGTCAAATATTCCAAATGACAAGGATCAAGAGAACGATAGCGAATATCCTCCTCGTGAGTTGTCCCATCATCAAGTTCTTGAAAGTGACTATGACCAATTTCCTGAGTTTCAGTATTGATCACAGAACGAACTCGTGATTTAATATATAACTCTCGGGCTTCTGGTGGAATATCTCCAGCCGGAAAATTCAATCCCAAAAGTGAGGGTAAACGGTTTTCAAAAATCGATTCAGCCACCACCTGACCGCTCGCATCCGGATGAAACTTGTAAATTTTGACGCGATCTGTTCCTAATAATAAACGAACTTCTGCGGCCGTTGCTGCTAAAATCTCGGTCAGTTTTAGTGATTGTCGAATGCGATTGGTAATTCGATGCAGTACACTACCATACTCTAAATTGACTTTTAGTGTCTGTGGTTTGGAAATTTCCACGCCCAACCTCTCAAATTTATATAAATACTGAATTTAGACATTGCCCCAATACGATGAACCCCATAGTGTTTGATCAATTGCCAAATTGATTATTCAAGTTACTGATCGCGTTGACAAAGCTATCAATCTGTGTCTATCTGTACTCGACAAATCCATCAATTCAGGCAAAAAAGTCAGATGCAGAAAAAAAGTTAAGATGCAAAGAGATCGAAGTTCACATGATCGATTTTAACGCTTGTCATTTTCATTTGGATAGAACGAACCCGGTAATCCTCTCGATCAATTGTCTAAAAGTTGCAAATCTTATCAAACATCCCAAGTCCCAAGTTTTGATAAGATAATCAAACTACAATCGATCAACTGTCGAGCTACGAAACGTGAATGTTTTAGTTGTTGGAAATGGGGGCCGCGAACACGCCCTCGCCTGGACATTACTGCGATCGCCCAATGTCAAACAAGTGATCTGCACCCCAGGAAACGGAGGAACCGCTACTCTCAAAGGCTGTCAGAATCATCCGGTTGCTGTCGATGACTTTGAGGGAATCAAACGTATTGCTCAAAAGTATAACGTTTCTCTCGTCATTGTTGGCCCTGAAGTGCCACTTGCGTTAGGGATTACCGATTATTTACAACAAGACAATATTCCGGTATTTGGCCCGAACCAGGCCGGGGCGCAACTTGAAGCCAGTAAAGCTTGGGCGAAAAACCTGATGCAGCAAGCCCAGATTCCTACCGCCCAAACCGCAGTGTTTACCGATGCAGAAACAGCCAAAGCCTATGTCAAAACCGCACCAATTGTGATTAAAGCTGATGGTTTAGCCGCAGGAAAAGGGGTGACGGTTGCTGATCGTGTAGAACTGGCCCACTCTGCCATTGATGCGATTTTTGCAGGCGAATTTGGCAGTGAAAATCAGACAGTAGTGGTCGAAGAATATTTAACCGGTCAAGAAGTCTCTGTACTCGCCCTCACAGACGGTCAAACCATTCGTTCGTTAATTCCCGCCCAAGATCATAAAGCGATTGGTGAAGGGGATACAGGCTCAAATACAGGGGGAATGGGGGCTTATGCTCCGACCCCCATTTTGACAGATTCCTTAAAACAACGGATTCAAACAGAAGTTCTCGAACCCACACTAGCGACATTGCAAAAGTGGGGAATTGACTATCGAGGTGTGATTTATGCCGGGTTAATGATTACCCCAGATGGAGAACCCAAAGTTTTAGAATTTAATTGTCGATTTGGTGATCCCGAAACCCAAGCGGTTCTCGCGTTGTTAGAAACCCCGCTTGATGAACTAATACTGGCTTGCTGTCAACAACGGTTAGCTCAATTTCCGCCCCTATCCTGGAAACCTGGAGTCGCAGTCTGTGTCGTTTTGGCCTCTGGTGGCTATCCCGGATCTTATCAAAAAGGTTACGCTATTACTGGACTAGAACAGGCAGAAGCCAAAGGTGCAACAGTCTTTCACGCCGGAACGAAACTGCAAGGGGAGCAAGTGATTACCGATGGGGGGCGAGTGTTGGGAGTGACCGCAGTGGGTTCGACTTTTGAACAAGCCATCACAAATTCCTATGAAGCGTTAGACTGTATCCAGTTTAAGCAGATGTATTGTCGGCGTGATATTGGCTTTCGGATAGCCAAGCTTTAGGACAGAACTCACCCAATTATTAGCAATTGATGAGGAGTTCTAAAATAAACAATCTGGCTGTTTAACAAAACTTAACTTAGAATTAGCAGTGGGTATGATAATGAATAGTTCGGTAAACTAACCCTATGGTTCATGGCTTCATCCCAACTGCAAAAAACTCAGATCTCAAACCGTCGGGAGATGATCGCAATTCTGAAAAAAATTGGTGAAATTATCGCAAACTGGTGGTCGGAGTTTACCCTCCAGACCCGGTTAATGGCCGGAGCAACTCTAGTTGTTTCCTTATTGATGAGTGGTTTAACCTTCTGGGCGGTTAATGCCATTCAAGAAGACGCACGTCTCAATGATACCCGCTACGGTCGAGATCTAGGCTTACTGTTAGCCGCAAATGTTGCCCCTTTGATCGCTGACAACAAACGCGATGAAGTCGCCCGTTTTTCTCGACAATTTTATACCAGTACCTCCAGTGTCCGGTATATGTTGTACGCTGACCCAGATGGGGAGATCTTTCTCGGTTTACCGTTTTCAGATTCAGCCGTTCAAAATTCTCTCACGCTCAGACGGCGGATGCAACTCCCGGATAATTTTATTACCAGTATAAAAGCGGGAGATTTTACTTCTATTCCGATGGTACGTCAACACATGACCCCTGCTGGACAGGTGACAGATGTGTTTGTTCCCTTGATGGATGAAGGACAATATTGGGGAATTTTAGCCATTGGAATTAATCCAAATCCCACCGTTGTTGTCTCCTCAAATTTAACGCGGGATGTGACTCTAGCAGTGTTTGTCTCAATTTGGGTGATGGTGATTTTAGGGGCGGTATTTAATGCCTTAACCATTACTCAACCGATCAAAGAACTGTTAAGAGGAGTTCAAAATATTACCGCCGGAAATTTTCACCAACGAGTTGATTTACCCTTTGGTGGAGAACTGGGGGAATTAATCATTAGCTTTAATAAAATGGCTGAACGACTCGAAAGCTATGAAGCTCAAAATATTGAGGAGTTAACCGCCGAAAAAGCCAAGCTAGAAACCCTGGTTCTAACGATTGCAGATGGAGCAATCTTATTAGATGCTCAGTTAAATTTAATCTTAGTGAATCCCACCGCTCGACGTCTATTTAACTGGGATGGAAAAAGCGTTATTGGGGAAAATGCGATCAATCATTTCCCCTTACCGTTATTACAAGAAATCTCTCAACCCTTACAACAAATCGCTAGTGGAAATCAAGAAGGGGGAGAATTTCGCTGTTCTTTAAGCGAACCCACAAATCGGACTCTCAGAATTCTCCTCAATACAGTTTTATTACATAAAGCACCAGGATTAGATCCCCTTTGTGGAAGTTGTTTTAGCCACACGAATGAGACGTGTAACTCTCCCGAACATCCCCAGGCTAATGAAAGTAGTTTGTATCAACACCACGATCATTTAAAACTCGAAGATCAATATCGGGACAGTCTGAAAGGAATTGCGATGACCATTCAGGATATTACCCGAGAAGTTGAATTAAACGAAGCCAAAAGTTATTTTATTAGTAACGTCTCCCACGAACTGAGAACCCCACTTTTTAATATTAAATCCTTTATTGAAACCCTCCATGATTATGGTGAGGATTTAACCGAAGCTGAACGACGAGAATTTTTAGAAACTGCTAACTATGAAACGGATCGTTTAACTCGTTTAGTCAATGATGTATTAGATTTATCCCGGTTAGAATCTTGTCGAATTTATCACTTTGAAGGGATCGATATTGCTCAACCGATTGAACAAACTTTACGCACCTACCAACTCAACGCCAAAGACAAAGGAATAGAGTTGAGTCAGGAGGTTGAACCCGACTTACCCCCTGTCTTAGGTCATTATGATCTATTGCTACAAGTCTTTGCAAATTTAGTGGGGAATTCCCTCAAATTTACACAAGCTGGAGGACGGGTGATTATTCGCGCCTATCTTTTAGAGGATGATCAACCCAAAGTTATCAGCAAAGAAGCCGAAGAAATCGAAAAAGGCGGCTGGATTATTTCTCCACCCCCCCCTCGTCCACTAGATGAGAAAATTGGGTTAGAAATTCCTTCCTCTCCTCAATATGTGCGAATCGAAGTTTCTGATACGGGAAGCGGAATTGCAGCCGAAGATCAAGAAGCTGTATTTAGTCGGTTTTACCGAGTTGAAAATCGAGTTCACACCTTAGAAGGAACTGGGCTAGGATTATCTATTGTTCGCAATATTATGGAAAAACATCACAGTCAAATTCACTTAATTAGTGAGTTGGGAATTGGCACCACATTTTGGTTTGATTTAGCTGTCTACCAAGATTTTCAAGATTTTCAGGCTCACACAAAAGAGATAGAATATATCAATAAGTCTTTACCGAACAACAACAACTAAAGGAAGCCGATCATCTTGTATTTCATCTTACCTTTTTTGTTTTTTTTAAAGAGCGATCAGAAGATGGCTAATCTCCTTGATCGCCCTGTAAATCTGCTAAAAGAGTGAATCTGCCGATGATTTTTTTGCGGTATTTACGGGAAAGTGTGTGCGAACGGCATTGTCTTTTTGTATGGGTATTAACCGCTTACCAAACTGACTATAAAGCGCGGGAATAACCAACAACGTTAACGCCGTAGACGTAACTAAACCGCCCAAAACCACAATCGCCAACGGTTGTAAAATCTCATTTCCGGCGCCGGTGGCGATCGCTAAAGGTAACATTCCCAAAGCCGAAGTTAAAGCCGTCATTAAAATAGCGTTCACCCGTTCCAAAGAACCGTTAACAATTACATCTTTAAGAAACATTCCCCGGGCGAACTTTTTGTTATAGTTATCCACCAACAACAAACCGTTACGAACCGCCACCCCAAACAGCGTAATAAAACCGATCAGAGAAGCAACAGAAATCACGCCCCCCGTCACTAAAATCGAGACAATACCGCCAACCAACGCCAGCGGTAAATTAAGCATGATCGCCAGGGTTGCGGGAAGCGATTTAACAGAAAAGAACATCAACACCGCAATCACAAACGCCGCCAAAATGCTGTATATCAGCAGGTTATTAGTCGCATTTTGTTCGGCTTCAAACTGACCGCCGTACTGAATAAAATAACCCTTCGGCAGTTGAACATTCTGTTTAATTGCGGCTTGAATATCGCCAACCACGCTCCCCAAATCCCGCTCGTAAACGTTCGCCGAAACCACAATTAACCGGGAAACATCCTCGCGATTTACAACATTTGCCCCCATCCCATATTCAACCTCTGCAACCTCTCCCAGAGGAATAATTTGACCCGTCGGAGTCGAAATCGGAACCCCACGAATGGCATCCAAACTGTTGCGAGCATCCTCGGTTAACGAAACAGAAATATCGACAAGCTGCTGGTTTTCTGGAACTTGCGACACCACCCGACTATTAAGAGCCGTTTCCACAATCTCCGATAATTGTTCCATCGTCAACCCATAAATTGCTGCGGATCGGCGATTATATTTAATTTGCACCTGGCGGATAGGTAATTGCGGTTCTAGCTGCAAGTCTACTACCCCAGAAATTGGCTTGATCGCATCTCGAACCCGTTCGCCAATTGCACGGAGTTCAGCCAAATCAGGCCCAAAAATTTTAATCGCGATCGCACTTCTCACCCCCGATAAAACCTCATCCATACGGTGAGAAATAAACCCGCCAATATTGGGAGCAACCCCCGGTAATTTTAAAAACATTTCCCGCAGTTCCTTAACGCTGGCTTCGCGATTTTTGAGCGCAATATCGCTGAGTTCGACATCAACATGAGCCATATTTACCCCCGCCCCGTCCGCATCGCCGGGAGTTCGCCCCGCCCGCACCTGCACCCATTCATAAAGGGGATTATCCTGGAGCGAGTTAGACAGCGCCATCCCCGCCCGGTTGGTCATATCCAGAGAAACCCCCGGATACAATACCATTGAATTGACCAACGATTTCTCTTGAAATTCGGGCAAAAATACCCGTCCCAAAGACGGAACGATCGCACAAGTTGCAACCAACGCGGCGAGCGCCATTGTTAATATAATTTGAGGCGATCGCAGCGACACATTCAACAGAGGACGATACAAACGTTCCGCCCAACGGGAAATAAACGTGCCTTCTTGGGGCAAAGTTTCGTTAGCCAATAAAATCGCACAAAGTGCCGGAGAAAGCGTCATCGCCACCAAAGTAGACGCGCAGATCGACAGCAAATAAGCCAACCCCATCGGCGCAAAAATTCGCCCTTCCACACCCGTTAAACTAAAAATTGGGGCGAAAACCACCACAATAATTACCGTCGAAAAAATTACCGCCAAACGAACTTCTACAGAGGTATCATAAACCACCAGAAAAGGATGTTTTGGATTGTCCTGGGCCTGATTGTTTCGCAGTCCCCGATAACAGTTTTCCATGTCTACGATCGCATCATCAACCACCGATCCGATCGCCACTACCAAACCGCCCAAAGTCATGGTATTAATGCCCAAACCCAGGGCTTTCATAAACATTAACCCGACCAATAAAGAAAGGGGAATGGCGCTCAAAGTAATAGCTGCCGTCCGCCAATTCATCAAAAATAGCAGCATAATTACCGACACGATAATGATGCCTTGAATCAGAGAACCGCTAACATTCCGAATGGCAGAATCAATAAAATTAGACTGGCGAAAAGTGCGGACGATTTGCACGTCGGGGGGAAACGTTGGCCGCAACGATGCCATCACCGCTTCAACGGCTTTGGTAACGGTGGGGGTATCCACATCGGGTTGTTTATTAATCATCAAGACAACCGCAGGCTGACCGTTAAAACTGGCATCCCCCCGCTTGAGGGCGGCACCGGTTTTCACCTCCGCCACGTCTTCCAACAAAATAGGGTTGCCGTTTTGCACCTTCACCACCGACTGCTGCAAGTCTTCGATCGAGTTAACCTGTCCGATCCCCCGC
>Ga0207419_1000417_pt1 | contig 36954 bp, 41 predicted proteins | sample ElkSloMetagenome_4_FD_184723 | JGI IMG/M metagenome (GOLD analysis project Ga0207419, IMG submission 184723) | Hot spring microbial communities from Elkhorn Slough, Monterey Bay, USA - MD2A (version 2) | ecosystem: Environmental > Aquatic > Marine > Intertidal zone > Estuary: Microbial mat ...
TCAAATCAGGAAAACTGGCTCTACAGAGGTAACATTTCTTTTCTCAATTATCCGATCGCTTTTTACGGTATTGGCAATCAAACTCAAAGCAGTGCGGAAGAAGAAATAAGCTACTCTAACTTCCTCTTAGAACCGATCTTTTTAAAGCGAATAAAAGGAAAGCTCTTCTCAGGGGCTGGCCTGCGTTACAATAATATCTACGGCGCTGAATACCTCGAAAGTGAGTTCAATGAGTTCGATGAAAATGCTGATTTTCTAGAAGCCAGAGCCATTGGGCTGGAGTTGGCTCTCACCTATGACAACAGATCCAATGTCTTGAACTCGACCTCTGGCTGGTTTATTGAGTATACTTTAGGGACCTATGATGAACGCATTGGCTCGACGCACAATTTTAATTTATCAAAGCTTAATGCACGCACCTACGTGCAACTGAATGAAGCCCGGAAATACGACATTCTGGCTTTTGAGTTCTTCTCCCGTTTTGCCTGGGGCGATGTACCTACTTTAGAACTTTCCAGTCTTGGCGGAGCATCGCTCTTAAGAGGAACGGTTGAGGGCAGGTATCGAGATCGAAACAATTTCTTCCTCCAGTCAGAGTATCGCTGGCAAACTTTCGATCGAATTGGGGTGGTGTTCTTTGGTGGTGCCGGACAGGTATTCGATAATCAGAACGAGCTCGGACTGGACCAACTGAAATATAGTCTGGGCGCCGGCTTACGATTAAAAGTGGTGAAGGACGAAAACCTCAACATCCGATTCGACTATGGCTTTAAATTTGGCGATGAGCTAGATAATGCGTTCTACCTGAGTTTGGCAGAGGCTTTTTAGTGGGGTTCTGGACTTTGAAGCACACGTTCATCACAGCTTCTTTTTTTGGGGGCTTGCCAGCCGAATCAAAGGCTCTTTGATAAAAATCTTGCATCAGCTAAGATCAAGTAATTCTTAAAACCTTGCCCTTAAGGCCAAAAAGAAGTTACGCCCTGGTCGGGAGATCCCAGAACTATACGGACGATAGCGTTGGTCGGTGATGTTCTCTACTCCACCCGAAAGGCTAAGTTGTGGACTGATTCCCTGTTCAAATTTAACATTCAGGGTATACCAGGCGGGAGCATAGGTTAGTCCATTCTCGTCCAAGGCATAGATCTCTCGCTTTGGTTGTTCTTCTACAGAGAGGTCACTGTGAGCTACCTCTCCCTGATATTCCACATAAAACTGAAGACGGCTTTGTTTGTGCTCGAAATTCAATCGGCTTACGCCAAAGAAAGGCGCCGCATGACGGGAAGGACTTACGGAGCCATCGTCCATCTCCTCTTCTCCCCATTGAAAGTTCACATCGTTCACCCAGCTAAACCGCCTACTGAACTTGATCTCCAGACCGGCTTGAACTCCGTAAACCCTGGCTTCAGCCGCATTTTGAATGGCTTGCACCCGACTTAAGCTCCCGTCATAAAAAACACTATCGGCCCCGTTCAGTTGAAAATCACGGCGTACCATAGCGTTCTCTAGAATGGTATAATAAGCGGTAAGGTCTACTTTCACCACCTCCTTGAACAACTTCGCCAGCCCAAGATCGATGTTGTAGGCCATCTCTGCATTCAGATTCGGATTGGGAAGAATAACTGCTCCGGGTTCCGAATCAAACACTTTGCCGATATCATCGACATTGGGAGCGCGAAAGGCAGAGCCGAGATTGAATTTAAAGACCCAAGTCTCTCTAGGGCGATATACCGCACCGAAACTACCGCTAATCGCTGCATTATCGAGGTTCACTGCATCAAAAGGTAAGGGGTAGAAAGGCAGGTTTTGGCTAAAGTCTGCATTTAACGCATAGTAATTGTAACGCAGCCCGGCCATCAGGTCCATCTTTTCATTCAGACTAAACTCATCGCTGATGAAGAGGGCGGCTGATGTCCAGTCTGCCTGCGGATAACGGTCGGCCTCATCAGCCACGCTACCCCTATTGATATTCTTTTGTTTTCCCTCAGAACTCACTATATTCTGCACCACCTCGGCACCGTAATACAGTTGATGTCGGGATCCTAAACGCTTGCTGAGATCGAGGTTCAAAGAAAGAGCTTCTACTTCTTCTTCCCGGATTATTCGCAAGGGATCATTAAAGTCTCTCGTGATCCGGCTTTCATTGAAAAGCTGATGCGCAAGGCGGACTTGCACCTCATCGTAGATCGCGGTGGCCCGGTCGTTCTTAAAGCTCAGTAGGTTCATCATCCACTTCTGCGGGCCGTAATCCCATTCGGCATAGCGGGGCAAGCCATTCTTTAACCGATTGTGCCTGTCATAGCGACCAAAAGGGGAGGTTTCAGAATAATGGAAGGCATAATTGAACTCGCTATGCTCAGAAGCCTTGAAACGGACTTTCTGCAAGAGATTTAACTGGGAATAGGCCGAAGGGATCTGCAACAATTCATCGTCTTGCTGCCGAATCTGGTCTTCGCCATTGACACGCTCCACGTGAAAGGGCTTCAGATAATCTTGTGGCCCATTTGCCCCTTGCCTTAGGTCGTCGTAGTTCCAATGCGTTATGGAGGTATAAAAAGCCCATTTCTTCAGGCCGATATTGAAATCCACATGGCCCGTCATCTCTTGATTGGCAGTAGAATAGCGGCCAAACAAATTACCTCCCACCATCACTTTATCTTTAAGGGCAAATTGCGGCTCATAGGTATCAAAACTCATTACCCCTCCGATGGCGTCGCTGCCGTAGACCACTGAACCCGGTCCGAAGAGCACTTCAGTCTGTTCCACGCTAAAAGGATCCAGATTGATCACATTTTGAAGGTTACCACCTCGAAAGATGGCTGTATTCATGCGCACACCGTCGATGGTGTAGATCAATCGGTTGGTGGCAAACCCGCGGATGATCGGACTGCCTCCGCCCTGCTGACTCTTTTGAATGAAGACCTTACCCGAAATACCCAGAAGGTCGGCAGCAGTTTGCGGATTTTGCAATTGCACCGCCTTGGGCTTGATCAGACTAATGGTATGGGGAATCCTGGTAGAATTTTGGCGCCAGCGGCTAGCGGAGACCACCACTTCCTCGATCTGCAAGCTCACCGCCTTTAGTCCGAGTTCAAACCCTTGCGCTTTTAGTGAATCATAGGAAATACTGCGGTTTTCATAGGCCAGGGAACTGATCAGGATATCGTTTGCATTCTTGAAATCGGAAATATCGGCCTCGCCATAAAGGTTGGTCACGGCGAAAGCCTTGGGATCATTTGAAAGTAAGCTCACCCCTTCTATGGGACTGGCCAATTCCTGATCGAAGATGCGGATGACTTGAGCCGTAGCATTGGACGACAAGACGAGGAAAAGTCCTGCGAGTAAGACGCTCCTTCGTTGCCACTTCAACACAAGCTGAAGGCTTCGAAATTCGGGGGGCAGAAATACGCCTAGTCTATGGGGGCAAATGCTCATGCTTCAATCATGATCTGGCGGACTGGTCACAAATAACGAGCCAACCGTTGAAAAAGTGGACAAATTTAATCAAGGAAAGACTGGGTTGTAATTTACAACCGACAAGGTTGTGATTTACACCCGAGTATAATTTTGAAGGTTGAAGTGGTTTTATATCTTTGGTTACAAGATGACAAAATTAATCCTCGGCATATTCGCAGTACTGGTGGCATTCCTGCCTGCGCATTCACAATCCGATAGCCCAGACCTACTCAGGCTGGCAAGATTGCACGGTGTCGCTTTCTTTGTCTTAGAAGACGAGGTGATCGAAGATGAGATCATTGAAAAGATCCGCCTGCTGGACGGCAGTGGGCAAGATCCGGACTTCAATCTGCTAATAGAGCGCATGATCCCCGATGCCCCTAAACCGAATTACTCCCTGATCGATACCACCGGTTTGTTATTAAATGCAAAACCTTACCAATTGATCAATGATTCGGTTTTTACCGCAAAAAATAGAGACCGACTGCAGTTTGCCATCTTGGGTAAAAGTGGTAAAGTGAAAGGCGATCAAAAAGACCTTAGGGTAATCGAGTATCCTAACAATCCCGAGCTCGCTGAAATTGACAGCACGGACGTTATCCGTTCCTTTTTAAGGTTGTGGTCGTCCATCAATTATTACTATCCGTACAAGGACGAACTACCCCAGCATTGGGATTCCGTCTTTCTTGACTACCTGCCGATATTCTTAAAGGCCAGTCGGGCAGAGAATAGAGCCAAGCAATACAATATGGGCTTACATAAGCTAAGCGCCGAGATCAACGATTCCCACGTGAGGTTGTCAGAAGTCTTCGATAAAAGAGCCCACAATCAAGCGCACCGGCAAGCCAAAAAGGACAAAAAAGCGGCCAGAAAAACAGCGAAGCAGTCGCCAGACACCACTGAAAAAAAATGGATGCTATTTCCGGTCAGGTTTAAGGCCATTGATTCCTGCTTATACATTGCTAAGCTGTTTCCCTGTGCCGAAACTGAAGGGCTTGAAATAGGAGACCAGGTGGAGTCTATTAATGATTGGAGCGTGCCTCAGATGCAAGCGCGCTATGATGAACTTTATGCCAACAGCAATTCCGTTCGAAGAAACTTCGAGATGAACCGGCGAAACAGCTGGAAAAGTTTTACGAAGCGCGATACCATGAGATTAAAGCTCAAAGAAGTAGAAGCCGACCTCAAGATCATGCCTAAGGTGGAGGTGACATTGAGCGAATACAACAGCTACTTGGCGCCCCAGCAAATTAAGTCGCCCGAGAATGAAGCCGGTTTGGTCTACCTCAAAATCTCGGATGACGACAAAGGAGAATTTAAGAGCAAGCTGAAAAAAAGTGCGAAAGAAGACCTTCCCTTGATCATTGATGCCCGTGATTATCCAAGCGGACTCTTTATTACGCTCATACCCAAATACCTCAGTAAGAAGTCGCAAGCTACGGCAAGTTTCTATTCCAGCTCCACCAGATACCCGGGGGTCTATGCGTATACCAGTACTTACCATATGTTTTTTAGCAATACGGCGGACATGCTTTTTAAAATGTTGCGGATCTATCCCACCCACTGGCAGCCCTTCATTCCGTTGGTTAAGACAATTGATGCCCCGGTGGTGGTGCTGATCGATGAAGCCACCATGTCTTGGGGAGAAACCACGGTGATGAGTATCGCAGCGCATAAGAAAGAGAATCTCACCTTGATCGGCAGAAACACAGCCGGCGCCAACGGGAATATAGGCCTCGTTCAATTGGCCGGTCAGAAAGAGTTATCTTTTACCAGAGTGATCATTAACGACCAATGCGACCAAAACTATCAGCGACAAGGCATCCCCCCGGATGTATACGTGGCACCAAGCATACCTACCCCTGACCATCAAGATCAAGATCTTATCCTCCAGACAGCTTTAGACTTCCTGCGCGAGCAGGAAAAGCAAGCTGTAATGGAATGAAGATAGAAAACAGAATTCATCATATTTCGGAGATCTTGCTCTCCAAAACACCGGAAAGCAGCAGCGATCTCACTTTAATGAATGGAGATTGCGGTAAAGCGCTGTTTCTAGCAAACTATGCCAAGGCTAGTGGCTGTGACAAATCAAAATCTAAAGCATTAAAGGTTGCTGAGCTCATTAGGCTGAATGAAGGTAATCGTAACCTAAGACTTTCTGATGGGCTCTCAGGAGCCATATGGACCTTGCATGAAATTGAATCCTTATTCCATCTAGACCTTGGTGCTAAAGACCAAGCAAGGCGACTTGAAAATGCGCTAATCGATCACACACAAATATTGCAAACCACAGATCAGCTCGATTACTTGCATGGGTTTCTCGGAGTTGAACACCTTCTTTCTTCCTTAGGTTTTCAACATTTATCTCATTGTATTGATCAGTCGGTCATCCTACAGGCTCAAATTCATGAAAAGGGAGTTTTTTGGTTTGAATGCCTGGGTGAAAAGGAGGTGATCAATTTGGGGCTTGCTCATGGACAGGCCGCTTTCATCTGTTATTTAGCGGATCGTCTTCCTCATTGCAAGGAAGCCTGTAAAACTCGATTCTGTGAACTATTGGAATCCGCTGTTAACTTTCTCCTATCCACTCAACTGGAAGGCGAGCACGCTCAGTTCCCTTCTTATCTGATCGGTGATGAATCACCGAAACCCAGCCGCTTAGCCTGGTGCTATGGTGATCTGGGAACTGGCATTGCACTTTTGCGTGCAGGAAGATCCCTGACAAAGCCAGAATGGGTCGACACAGCGATAAAAATATTGAAAAGCACCGTCGGTCGAAAAAATGAAAATAGCAGCGGAGTTCAAGATCTCGGCTTTTGTCATGGAAGCTCAGGCTTATGTCAACTCTATGACTACCTTGAAAGATCCGCAGACATAAGCGAGTTTGCAGAAAGCAAAACTTACTGGTTAAACTACACCCTGAAGCGACTTTTACTTAAAGATAACACTTATCAGGCCTACAGGGGCCAAGATGAGCAATGGGTCGAATCAATGGGTCTGTTAGATGGTTTAGCAGGAATTGGTTTGGTACTCATCAATCAAGTCTTCCCAGAACTCAGTAATTGGGAAGAAGTCTTTTACTTAAAACCAATTCGTGATGGGAAAATTAAAACTCCACCCCCTATTGACCATTCGCTGGCCAAGTCTGCCGATGGATCAGCAGTTTGATCAAGAAAACATATTGTCAACCTTTCAGGATCAACGATTAAGAGAACTGTTGTATACCAGTTCGCCTTCCGTATATAAAGAGTTCGAGCGCTGGGAACAAAATAAACTTGATCAGAAAAAATGCAAAAAACTGAAGCAGAGTATCTACAAATACAGCTTAAGAATGCGTTACCGTGCTACCCCATTTGGTTTGCTTTCTCAGCTAGGAACGGCCAAGATAAAAGAGCTTTCTAAAGGCTTTACCATCGATGGAAGCCGACGAATTAGCCGACTTGATGGCCATCTGATCCAAGAAATCATCGGAAAATTAGAAGCACTTGAAGAAATCTGGCCTCACTTGTCATTTCAGGCCAATAATTCAATCTATAAAAGGGGACAAGAGCTTCGCTATTACAAACAAAGGAAAATCCAGTCCCTTCCTGTCACCCAGATAGGCAAGCTGGATTCCGACTCTATCCTTGAACGTTTACTTCTCTTTTGTAAATCAAACAGAAAGGGGAAAGAGATTGATACGTATCTAAAGAAGTATTGCAACAACCAAAAAGAGAGGGAAAGCTACCTGAAGGGGCTAATAGAGCTTCAGTTGTTGCGCTCCAATTTGAAAGTTGCCCTAAGCAGTGGTGACCAATTGTCTCGAATTATTTGCATCCTGCAATCGATCAGAGAGGAAGTAGGCTCATCAATTATGCCTTTAAACAAGCTTTACAGTGAGCTAGTAAGAATACAGCTGAGATTGATCAGAATCGACAATCAAAAGGGAATAAGGGTTTCCGCCTACAGAGCTTTACATCACCAGATAGCGAAAATCCCTCTAGACGTTGAAGAAGATCAGTTGGTACAGATCTGTCGCTTTGGGGAATTGAAAAGCCGAGAAAATGATTTGTCATTCGACTTTCCGAGTCAGGACGAGTTTGCAGAGGTTGTCAATTTCTTGGCTCAACTCAAACAAAGCACAAGCAATGAAAAACTCAACAGTTTCAGGGCTCGGTTTCAACGGAGATACGGAGATGAAATGCCACTGCTGATGGAGGTAATGGATCCAGAGCTTGGCCTTGGCTATGCAGAGCAAAGCAGTCACCTAGCCGGCAATTCACCGATGCTAGAAGAAATCCGCTTAAAAGGTAAAGCAAAGAAGACAAGTCGAAAAGAGCAAGAATTACCTAAAAAGCTGATCGAATCACTATCAAAATCAATCCACGCAGGGAATAGTGAAATAAAATTGATACCAGAAGACTTTAAAGGCACGCCTCAGCTTAAAGGATTGCCAGAAAGCTTCTCTGCGGTGCTCAAAGTAGCAGAATTAGACGACGGCGAGAAAGTCGTATACATCAAAGACCTTGGTGGTCATCATGCACTGCATTACTTAGGGCGCTTTATAGATAATTCTCGATCGATCCACGATTTGGCAAAAGAAATAGCAGCACACGAAGAAAATTGCATGAGGAACAAGCAGCTTGTCCAATGCTATCATGGCTATCCTTCACGAATGGAAAACCTCAGTAAAAGGCCCCCGCTTTATCGTGATTCCTTGCATTTGCTAGACAATCCGGATCAACAAATAACTCGCTACGACTGGCATAATATTCAGGTAAAATTAGAGCGAGATCGATTGGTGCTGGTTGACAAGAATAGTGGCCGGGAGATCGTTCCGAGAATTAGCACTGCACTTGATTTTAAGATCAATACCATTCCTTTACATCATTTCATCGGAGACCTTCAATCTCAAAATTCACTCAATGACCTGAATTTTTCTTGGGGACAGTGGGAATCTCATTTTACTCATCTTCCACGTTTGCGGTTCGGCAAATTCATCATCAAAGCGGAACAATGGGTATTTCATTCTAAGTATGTGAAAGAAGAACTAAAGAATACCGATCTGAGAAGATGGAGAACAAAGCATAGGATTCCAGAAAGGTGTATCTATGCCGAAGGAGATAAGGAGATATTGATCGATTTCAATGCTCAGGCTGGACGTGATCTATTTTCTAGTCTGTTACAACGATCACGTAACATCGAGCTCCAAGAATACCTAAAACCTCTAAAAGGACTGATCAGGGACAAGGCTGGTAGAGAATATGAACATGAAATCGTGGTTTCGATATTGAACATGGCGAAGAAAGAAGAACCGACCTATCAGGCTCTTGCCCAAAACAGAAAAAAGGACTTCACCACCTTCTGCGAAAAAAAAGACCTGAATCATTGGCTGTATTTCAAGCTCTACGCCAATCCCCTATTTTCTGAACGCCTAATAGGTAAACTGTATCCTTTGATCAACAGTTTAAGAAGAAAGAGCTTGGTGAAAAAGTGGTTCTTTATTCGCTACTCAGATCCTGATCACCATTTAAGGCTAAGAATTCAGTGCACTGAAGAAAAATTTATAGGGCAGGTTTTCCAGCACATGAACAAGGGTTTTAAGGACTTTGAAGATGATGGATCAATTTGGAAGGTACAGCTGGATCAATACCAGGCAGAAAGCAATCGCTACGGAAGAGCTGGAGTAAGGCTGTGTGAAACACTTTTTTATCATGACAGTGAAACCGTGATAAGGTATTTAAACACATTCAAAGGCAACAAAAGAGAAGTGTATCGCTGGCAAATGGCTGTCTTGATGATTCACGATTGGTTTGAGCTTTTTCAATTGAGCAATTTGCACCGAATTCAACTATTGGAAAGTTGGTGCAATGGATTCAAGTCTGAGTTTCATTTTGAACAGGCAAGCAAACACAGCCTGGCCAAGCAATGGAGGGCAAAAAGGAGCAGCCTGAAAATGTTAATTAAAAGAGATCAGTTGAGGGGGTTGGAATCCAAGCTGCTCAATGCCATTGTAGCGGAAAGAAGTCTCAAAATGACCAGCACCAGTGATGCATTGATTAGGATGGGCGCACAAAATCGTCTAGAAATTCCCATGGCAGAACTACTGAATAGTCTATCTCATATGAGTTGCAATCGACTATTCCCGCATGGATCCAGAGCAAACGAATTTGTAATCTATGATCTATTGTGGAATTATTATCGCGCTGAGCTGGCTATGAAGAAAAAGGAAAATAAAGTCGTATGAAATTCCCCGTTTACCGCCAATCTGAGCAAATGGATTGCGGTATAGCAAGTTTACGTATGGTAGCTGCCTACCACGGCAAATTTCTCAACACTAATGAAATTAGAAAAGTGTTGCAAAAGGGAAAAGATGGCGTGTCCTTAAATGAGCTTTGTGAGGCTGCGGAAAAACTAGGATTGAAAGCAAACGGCTTGCTTCTTGACGTGACGAAACTCAAGAATACGATTAAACTGCCGTGCATACTCTTCTGGGAAGACGGTCATTTTTTGGTTTTATATAAGATCAAGAGAAATCGATTTTACCTTGCCGATCCGGCCTCAGGCATAAAGGCAATCCGCGAAAGCGAATTTATTGACTCCTGGGTTTCGCAAGCCGCAGATAAGGGAATTGCCTTAACGCTGTACCCCTCTATTCGCTTTCAGAAACAGGAATCTAAAAGCAAGGCTTTTTCATCAAGTAAAATGGCTTGGAACTACCTGGGAAAGCACTTGCCTTTCCTAAGACAATTGCTGCTTGCATTACTGATGGTAAGTATCATTCAACTGAGCTTCCCACTCATTACTCAAGCAATTGTAGATCAAGGTATCAGACTAAAGGATTTAAGCTTTATTAAACTACTGCTGATTGCTCAAATCTTTCTTTTTTTAGGTCGCACTTCTATAGAAGCTATTAGAGGCTGGCTATTGCTGCACATGAGCGCAAGAATCAACATTCAAATCCTTAGTGACTATCTGGTCAAATTAATGCGCTTGCCCTATTCCTTTTTCGATGTCAGAATGACCGGAGATATTCTGCAAAGGGTTAATGACCATAAACGAATCGAATCGCTGCTTACTAATGGCAGTCTTAACTTCATCTTCTCCATCTTCAACTTGATCATCTTTGGCTTTGTGCTGCTTACCTACGACTGGCGAATCTTCAGCGTATATCTTCTCGGCAGCTCAGCCTATCTGATTTGGGTCTTGATCTTCATGAAGGAAAGAAAAAAAATTGACTATCAGCGCTTCGGTAAGATGGGGGAAGATCAAAGCATGGTGATTGAAATGATTGAGGGCATGAAAGAAATCAAATTAAATAATGCCGAAAGAATCAAGCGATGGCAATGGGAGCAAAACCAACTTTCGCTTTACCAAATTGGAATCAAAGGACTAAAGTTAGAGCAGCTGCAGCGCATAGTTGGCAATGTAATCAACGAACTGAAAAACATCTTACTCACTTTCCTATCGGCCTATTTGGTCATCAAAGGAGAGCTTACTTTGGGAATGATGCTTGCCATTACCTTCATCTTAGGCCAATTGAACTCCCCCTTAAGTCAATTGATCGGCTTCTCATATACTTTCCAAGATGCTAAAATTGCCTTTGAAAGGATCAAAGAAGTATATACCCTGGAGGACGAACTTGATGACGATACCGTTTCACTTATCGGTAAAAATCAGATCGGGATTGAATTGTCTAAAGTGAACTTCTCCTATCCAGCGAGTAAATCCAAATGTCTAGTTGAGCTGTCATTGAAAATTCCGGCAGGAAAAACCACCGCCATTGTGGGGAAGAGCGGCTCAGGGAAGAGCAGTTTAATGAAATTGATCTTGCAATTTTATCAAGCTGAGGAAGGAAGGATATACGTGAACCAGCAAGACTTGAATGGCATTGATAAAAAGGAATGGCGGTCAGTCTGTGGGGTGGTCATGCAAGATGGCCATCTGTTCAATGACACCATCGAAGGAAATATCATCATGAATCAGCAAACTTCAGCATCAGACAAAATGAGCAAGATTCTAAAGCTGGCAAACCTTGAAGAGTGGATTAATGAGCTTCCCAAAGGTCTAAAAACCAAAATTGGTATCGAAGGAATTGGGATCAGCGGGGGACAAAAACAAAGGATTCTTATTGCCAGAGCACTTTATAAGGAACCGACGTTGTTGCTTTTTGATGAAGCTACCTCCTCTCTTGATGCAGCCAATGAAAAAGAAATAAGCGACCAACTTAAACAGTTCTTTAAGCAGCGCACCGTTATCATTATTGCGCATCGATTAAGCACAATTCGCGATGCGGACCAGATTGTGATGATGGACTCAGGCAGAATTTTAGAAGTTGGCCATCATACAGAATTAATGGCCAAAAAGGGTGCCTATGCAAGTTTGATCGACAAGCAGATTCATCATCCTAAGGAACTTTGCCTGCCGACCGAAAAAATAGCATAATGAGACTGATAGATGATATGGATTTGGTTTCAGAAGACACCTTGGTGGTCTTATCGTCGGTGCCTTCCTGGACGGTAAGAAGAGGACTTTGGATCGTCTTTGCGCTCTTTAGTGGCACCTTAGCCTTATGCTCCTGGATTCAAATTCCTGAGACTGTTGAGGCCAAGGTTAAACTTGCGAATAGCGGAAAATTCCGTCAGATCTATCCCGGCAAAGCAGGTTATTTAGAAGTGATTTCAGTCTCTGAAAAGCAGCAGGTAAAAAAAGGTCAACTGTTGGCAAAAATGCAAAACCATCTCGATAACCGTGAAGCATCCGAATTAAGGGAAATACTGACAGCGCGATGGGAAGGAGATATTCCCGGACCGAAAATGGTCGATCGCCTACACTCAATTGATTCACTTTACAATCTTCAAAACGAGATCGATGAATTGGCCAAACAACTGAACTTGCTACATGAAAGATTAAAGCAAGACTCCATAAACACCGCACAAGACTATTTTAGGATCAAATCTGACCGAATGCGCACATTGATTCTCCTCAGCAAGCAAGAACTAGCGCTAAAGCAAAAAGAAAGCAATTTGGCCAGGGAAAGCTTTCAAACGGATAGCACCTTATACGAAGACTCAGTGATCTCATTGAGCGTTTACCGGTCGGCTAGCCGGAGTTTTCTGGCTCAGCAAGCAAATATATTCAGCCTGGCCAAGCATATCAAAAGTCAAGAATTGCAATTGCTTGAATTCCGTCAGCAACAATTTGAAAGCAAAACAGAGCAACAAAATGAATTAGAAACCAATAAGAAGAAGATCATGCAAATTCGGTCAAATCTGCTTCATCATTTGGCTAGAATAGAAGCTGAATCGCATATCTATGCCAACGCTTCCGGCGCAGTGCATTTACATAAAAACACTGAAGTCGGAAATCGTGTGGACATTAATCAATCCCTCATGGCCATAGACGTAGCGGGTGAAAATTGGATAGGCGTGTCCAAGGTACAAAGTCGCGATCTGGAAAAGATCAAATTAGGCCAAAGGGCGCTAATCGAATTGGATGCCTATTCAAAAGAAGAATACGGTCAACTTCAGGCTGAATTGATCGAAATTGGCGAACTGCTCTCTGAAGATGGCTACCAGATCAAACTGAAGCTCGATACACCATACCCAGCCTCATTTCGCTTTAAAGCCCAAATGCGCGGGAAGGTTCAGCTCATTGGGGAATCGAAGACCCTGCTGGAACGAATATTCAAGAAAAGTGGAATCCAATAAGACTCTGGTATACTTTAATCCGCTACCCATTTATCAATCCATAAAACCGATTACGGAAACGTATTGCTTGTGAATTTCCCTCTTGCTTATTTTTATCTTCGAGAACGCTCAATAAATCGTTAACCCATGAAACTTGCTCACTTATTTTTTCTAGGCTGCTTTTTAACCAGCTTCACCCCGATCTACGGACAAAACAATGAAAAGCAATACGACTTTTCCAAGGTGGATCTGGATCAGGTGGATCAAACTGCTTTGGAGAACGGTCTAAAAGCCATTCGGGCTTACAATGATTCGATCAATCAACTTTTCAAAGCAGATTCACTTTATCAGCTATATCAAAAAGTTAATCTGGTGGCCACCAAAGACTATAATGCCTGGTATCTTGGCGGCGGCCCTTCCCTTGCTGATCTTTCTGCTTTGAACCGCGGACTGCATAACAACCAATTGGAAGAGCTTAACGAGACGGCCTTTGGATTCACTTATGTCCTATCGTATGCATTTCAAAGAAATCGCTTCGTACATGATTTTACTTCGGGATTTACATTGGGTAGTGCCGCAGAAAAAGATGGCATTAAGATCGGTTATAACCTGTTTGACCTATTGGCTTATAAATTCGGCTATGCCGTGGTCAATGAAAAAAGATTGAGTATTGCCCCATTTGTAGGTATAAACCCGCAGTTCTCTAGCTTGAACATTGAAAACAACAATTTTCCTTCTCCCCAAGATTCCATCTCTAGCTTTGAAAATTTGATCGGTTTTGTGGCCAATAATCCCGGAAAAAATGAGCTCTACTTGAATCGTTTTCAATTTACCGGAGAAGTGGGTATCCAAGCAGATTATCACATCAAGTATTCCAAACGCGGTGACGGCGTAATGCTCGGACTCAGAGCTGGTCAGGTCATTCCCGCGATTGACTTAGCCTGGCGAAGTGAAGGCACAAAGTTCGATGAATTGGAAGATATTCAGCTGCGCGAAACCTACCTCTTTTTGGTAGCTAAATTCTATTGGAGAAGAAACAAGAAGAACGAAGGCTACCCGTATTCCATCCCACCAGACATGATGGTAGAATAAAGCAAAGAGGATGAGTGCGTAAGGGAACACTATTCAGCACCAATGCTGAGCCACCCATGCAAGGGGGGTTGTAGAATTGGACCCGGCTTGCTGCTCAAAAAAAAGCCCTCTCGCTTATACGAAAGGGCTTCCATAAATTATAAAGGCTTAATTATCGCTTGTTCAAGGGCACAAAGTCCAGAGCGTTATTCCCGGTATACACCTGTCTTGGTCTACCGATCGGCTCTTTATTCTCTCTCATTTCTTTCCACTGCGCGATCCAGCCCGGTAATCTTCCCAAGGCAAACATTACGGTAAACATGGAAGTTGGAATGCCGATCGCTCTGTAGATGATTCCTGAGTAGAAGTCTACATTTGGATACAACTTTCTCTCTACGAAGTAATCGTCGTTCAAGGCAACTTCTTCTAGTCCCTTGGCAATTTCGAGAATGGGATCGTCAATGCCCAGCTTGTCCAACACATCGTCGGCTGCTTTCTTAATGATCTTTGCTCGAGGATCAAAGTTCTTATATACTCGGTGTCCGAAGCCCATCAAACGGAATGGGTCATTCTTGTCTTTGGCCTTGGCCATGTATTTATTGACATCACCGCCATCTCGTTTGATACCTTCTAGCATTTCGATCACTGCCTGATTGGCACCCCCGTGCAGAGGACCCCAGAGTGCAGAAATTCCGGCTGCTATGGAAGCGTAGAGACTGGCGTGCGAAGAGCCGACAATTCTCACTGTGGAGGTAGAGCAGTTTTGCTCATGGTCGGCGTGCAGGATCAATAATTTATCCAAGGCATTGGCCACCACCGGGTCTACTTCATATTCTTCAGCTGGAACCGCAAACATCATTTTCAAGAAGTTACTGCAGTAATCTAAATTATTGTCGGGATAGTTTGCCGGATGGCCGATCTCGTTTTTAAATGCCCAGGCAGCCATGGTAGGTAATTTGGCCACCAATCTTCTTATGCTTAGGTCTACCCCATTTGCCGAGCGATTTGGATCGAGTGATTCCGGATAAAAAGCGGTGAGTGAAGACACCAAAGAAGACAGCACTCCCATGGGATGGGAATTCGATGGAAATCCCTCCAGAATGTTCTTGATGTCCTCATGGATCATGGTATGCTGGGTGATATCCGTTCTAAATTCTTCAAAGTCTGCTTGCTCTGGCAATTTCCCATAAATCAAGAGATAAGCCACCTCAAGGAATGAAGAATGCTCTGCCAGATCCTCAATGGCATAACCGCGATAACGTAAAATTCCTTTTTCCCCATCCAGGAAGGTAATTGCTGAAGAAGTGGAACCGGTATTCTTATAGCCGGGATCGAGGGTGATCAATCCGGAATTTGCTCGCAACGAGCTAATGTCAATCGCCTGTTCATTTTCAGTCCCAGTAACAATTGGTAATTCTATTGTGTTATTACCGACTTTTAAGATTGCTTTGTCTGCCATTTCTTCTTTCTATTTTTGTGGTTTAATTGGGATCCTTTAGTTGAACAACAAGCGATAGAAGCCAGTGTTTATCAACTTTGCAAAAATAGAAAACGAAGCTAGTTTTTCAAAATGTGATTCCAGTTTAATTCGCTTGTTCCACGATGACCGTTTGGCGTCACAAATGAGTTATCTAACCAATAGGTATTAATAAGATCAACCCTACTTTGATTGTCAAAATCGGCCAGCAATGACCATTTTTTGAGTTTGTTTGCCCATTTGAATGATATAGATGCCTTTTGAAAGCCCGCTTACATCTAGCTGACTAAGGGGTCTCTTGATCACGTCCTCGAAAATTGTTTTACCATCCAAACTCAGAATTCGAAGCCTTACCTGACGCTTTGTAGCCACGCGGATATTCAAAATGCCCCGTGCAGGATTTGGCCAAATGGAAAAGTTGGTTTCTGGATCATGCTCAACCAGTCCAACAGGACAGTCTAAGCTATCTCCAATAAAACTCCAACCACGATTGATCATTGAATTTCTAGCAGAGTCCGCATCGCAGAAGATAAGTCCTGCAGCACCCAACTCTACATTAGAATTGATGTTTTGACTGGCCCACCCAATCAGGGTACTATCATAGTTTATCAACGACATCGCTGAGCTATCAAAGACGTTGCTTGCATTAACCAAATTTGTAATGTCCCATTTATGAAGATTTTGGTTGAAGCTGCTGGCTCCAGAAAACATGCTCACCATAGAAAATGCAGCACTGACGTCCCAATTAGAAAGGTCTTGGTTGAATGTTTCGGCTTCTCTGAACATGAAGAAGAAACTGACTACATTGCTTACATCCCAAGCACCAATGTCAGCATTAAACCTATCTGCATTTGCAAACATTGAGCTCATAAGCTGGGCATTCTCAGTATTCCAGCCAGAAATATCCTGATTAAATTGACTTGCACGGGAAAACATGTTTCTAAAATCAAAGACATTTGATACATCCCAATCCTGAATATTGCCGTTAAACTGACTAGCTTCAAACATAAATCGCATGTTCTGGACATTAGATACGTCCCAGCTGTTGATATCTTGATCAAAAACTGACCACATGAACATTTGCCTCATATTGACTACAGAAGATACGTTCCAATTGTCTATGTTTTGATCAAAACTCCCTGTAGTAAAGAACATTTGGCTCATGTCCCGAACCGAAGACACATTCCAATTCCCAATGGGTTGATTGAATAAAGCCGCTTGTTCAAACATGCCTTGCATACTTTCTACTTTACTGACATTCCAGTTGCCTATAGGAGTATTGAATGAATCGGCATGCATAAACATACGGCTCATTTCAGTTACGTCAGACACATCCCAGTTTTCGATATTGAGTGCGGCCTGGTCGAAGTTCATAAACATGCTGTGCATATTTATCACATTTGACATATTCCAAGAAGAAAAATCTCCCCGTACTGAACTACCTTTAAACATGGCAGAACAATTCCGCACAGAATCCATTCTTGGGGGAAGTGAATCTCTGATGATCAACTCCCCATAGGCAAAGGCGATGGACATGTTTTTCCAATAGGTAGTACCCCATTGCTCAATAGCATGAAGCTTACTACTATTAGCAGGATTCCAACCAAAGAAAGGTCTTGGAAATTGACCCCTAATCCGCACCGTAAAGGTGTCTATTCGGTCATAAACATGTTCAATGGTTGCAGTAACACCAAGGGTATCGAAAACGCCATCATTTTCCCAATCGATATCAAAATCATACTGATAATTTGGATCTGTATTGATGATGATCAGGCTATCATTACTAGAAAGCCCACTTCGATCTGTGATCCAGCTAGTGACAAAATCAGCTGAGTCAGCTTGAGAATGAGCTGAATTGATAGTCAAAAAAAGTACAATAGCTACTATATGTCGAAGAGACATTGCCTTTTCAAATTGTTTCATCAACAAGATAAGCAACTTTAAAATTCTTCGATCCCTATTTATCGAAGTGCTTGAGCAATTCAGCTCCCGCATAAATGGCATTGTTCCCCAATTCCTCCTCTATACGGAGCAACTGATTGTATTTAGCCATCCGATCTGAGCGGGAAGCCGAACCGGTTTTGATCTGTCCGGTATTCAAGGCCACTGCCAGGTCGGCGATGGTGCTATCTTCCGTTTCTCCCGAACGATGACTCATTACTGAAGTATACTTATTTCTCTGAGCCATCTCTACGGCCTGCATGGTCTCGCTCAAGGTGCCGATCTGATTCACTTTCACCAGAATGGAATTGGCGATCCCTTGGTCGATGCCTTTGCTCAATCGATTGACGTTGGTGACGAAGAGGTCGTCCCCAACCAATTGAGTTTTATCGCCGATCTTCTCGGTGAGCATTTTCCAGCCCTCCCAATCATCTTCATCCAGGCCGTCTTCAATCGATAAAATAGGGTATTTTTTGGCCCAATTAGCCCAATACTCGGCCATTTCTTCTGAGGTACGCTTCTTCCCGTCTGATTTATGAAAGTGATACACCTGCTCATCCTTCAAATAGAACTCTGAACTCGCGGCATCCATGGCAATAAACACTTCGTCACCTGCCTTGTATCCGGCTTTCTCAATGGCCTTTAACACAAACTCAATGGCTTCTTCATTCGACTTCAAATTCGGCGCAAAACCACCTTCGTCGCCTACATTGGTCGAGTACTTCCCTGCTTTTAAGACCGACTTCAAATGGTGAAAGATCTCGGTTCCCATGCGCAAGGCGTGACTAAATGACTCGGCTTTGACCGGCATCACCATAAATTCCTGAAAGTCGATGCTGTTATCGGCATGAGAGCCCCCATTGAGAATATTCATCATTGGCACTGGCAGGGTATTGGCATTTACCCCTCCCACATAACGATAAAGGGGCATCCCGATCGAGTCTGCTGCAGCTTTTGCCACCGCTAGCGAAACGCCGAGAATGGCGTTTGCTCCCAGATTTGATTTATCGTCGCTACCATCCAGCTGAATCAAGAACTGATCGATGGCCTGCTGGTCAAATACGTTGACCCCCTGAAGTTCTTCATTAATACTACTGTTGACATTGTGTACGGCCTTCAGCACCCCTTTTCCCAGATAGCGATTCTGGTCGCCATCTCTCAATTCTACCGCCTCATAGATACCGGTAGAAGCTCCGGAAGGCACTGCTGCTCTGCCCATCGCTCCACTGGCAGTATAGACGTCTACCTCTACTGTGGGATTTCCTCTGGAATCGAGGATCTGTCGCGCATGGATCTGACTAATCGCGCTCATACATTCACTTTTTTATGTGTAACGATCATTTCAATGAATTGATCGAATAGGTATTTTGAATCATGTGGTCCGGGTGAAGCTTCAGGATGGTATTGGACTGAGAAGGCCGGTTTGTTCTTTAAGCGAATCCCGGCTACGGTATCGTCGTTCAAATGCAGGTGCGTGATCTCCACTGCATCATTTGATTCAGCTGAGGCTTTATCCACCACAAATCCGTGATTCTGAGAGGTCACCTCACCCTTGCCGCTGATGCAATTGATCACCGGGTGATTGATGCCTCGGTGACCGTTGTGCATTTTTATGGTTTTTAGTCCGCTGGCCAGAGCCAACAACTGATGTCCAAGACAAATGCCGAAGAGCGGCACCTCATAGTCGAGCATCTTTTTGATGTTCTCCACGGCCGATTGCATGGCTCCGGGATCACCTGGTCCGTTGCTCAGCATGATCCCATCCGGCCCCCAGGCTTTTACTTCCTCCGCGGGCGTGCCCATTGGAAAAACTTTAAGCTGAGCTCCCCTTTCGGCTAGACTTCTTAAAATATTTAGCTTGGTACCGTAATCCATCACTGCCACCTTATGCTCCGCACTGGGGTCTCCATATTCAAAGGTTTCCTTGCTGCATACTTTAGAAGACAGTTCCAGTCCTTGCATGGAGGGTACCTGATCCAGCTGCGCTTTTAGTTTCTTCTCATCGAATTCAACCGAGGAAATGATCACATTCATCGCTCCTTTGTCGCGAATGTGTCTGACAATGGCTCTAGAATCCACATCGGTCACCGCCACAATATTGTTCTTTTCAAAATAGTCCTGCAAGGAACCATCGGCCATGGGACGTGAATAGGTTTCAGAAAACTTCTTACAGATCAAGCCGGAGATCTTCACAGAATTGGACTCGATCTCCTCATCTTCCACTCCGTAATTACCAATGTGGGCGGTGGCGCATACCATGATCTGCCCGTAATAGGAGGGGTCAGTGTAGATCTCTTGATAACCGGTCATTCCGGTATTGAAGCAGATCTCTCCGGTGCTAGTGCCTAAGATACCGGCAGAAAGCCCGTGAAACACGGTGCCATCCTCTAGCATAACTATTCCTCTTGCTTTGGTATGATACTTCACGATCTCAGAATTTTAAGACAAAAAAAAGGATAAAACCGGCGGCTTTATCCCTCTTTTAATAACTTTTGATAAGTAATGCAAGACTAGTCTTTCTTATCGTCTGCTTTCTTATCGTCTGCTTTTTTCTCCGCTTTAGGCTCCTCTTTCTTTGCCTCAGCTTTTGCAGAAGCTTCCTTAGAAGTATCAGATTTTGGCGCCGGAGCTTCCGCTCTTTCGGCCTGGTCTTTAGGGTCTGTAGTTTTCTTTTCAGACTCCGCAACGATGGCCTCAGCGGCTTTGCTTTCCTTTTGAGCAGGTGCCTCAGCCTTGGCTTCAGATTTATCTGACTGTTTAGCTTTGCTTTCCGTTGCTTTACTATCAGTGGACTTTGATGAACCACCGCCTCTTCTTCTGCGTCTGGTTTTCTTCGCGCCACCTTCTTTCTCAGAAACGTAAAGCTCATTGAAGTCGACCAATTCCATCATGCACATTTCGGCATTATCACCCAGACGGTTACCGGTTTTGATGATGCGGGTGTATCCACCCGGACGATCCGCTACCTTAGGGGCCACCTCTCTAAAAAGCTCTGAAACCGCAAACTTATCGTTCAAGTAAGAAAACACAACCCGTCTTGAATGCGTGTTGTCTTCTTTCGACTTCGTGATCAATGGCTCCACGTAACCTCTAAGGGCTTTAGCTTTGGCCAGAGTAGTGTTGATCCTTTTATGCTCGATCAATGAGCAAGCCATGTTCGAAAGCATTGCCTTTCGGTGCGGCTTGGTTCTGCTCAGATGATTAAATTTCTTTCCGTGTCTCATAACGCTTAGTCCTTATCAAGTTTATACTTGGAAACGTTCATTCCAAAGCTCAAATTCTTGCTCTCTACCAATTCGTCTAGCTCAGTAAGTGATTTCTTACCGAAGTTTCTGAATTTCAACAGGTCGTTCTTATTGAACTGTACCAGCTCACCCAAGGTTTCTACATCAGCAGCTTTCAAACAGTTCAAAGCACGCACTGAAAGATCCATATCGACCAATTTGGTTTTCAACAGCTGACGCATGTGAAGTGAATCTTCATCGAATTCCTCCACTGCAGACTTCACTTCAGCTTCCAAGGCGATTTTCTCATCAGAGAAAAGCATGAAGTGCTGGATCAAAATGGTAGCCGCTTCTTTAAGCGCTTCTTTAGGATGAATAGACCCATCGGTGGTGATATCCAGTACCAATTTCTCGTAATCGGTCTTTTGCTCTACCCGATAGTTCTCAATGCTGTAATTCACATTTTTGATTGGCGTGTAGATGGCATCGATCGGAATCAAGCCAATTGGCGCTTCTTCTACTTTATTTTCTTCTGAAGGCACGTAACCTCTACCCTTATTGATGGTAAGTTCTACCTGAAGCTTCACTGACCTTTCCATAGTGCAGATCAAGTGATCCGGGTTGAGCACCTGGAATGCAGAGGTAAATTTACCCAGGTCGCCGGCAGTGAACTTATCCTGACCGCTGATGGTCAAGTTCACAGTCTCTGAATCAGTACCATCAATCTGCTGCTTGAAACGCACTTGTTTCAAGTTTAAGATGATTGAAGTCACATCTTCTACTACACCGTCGATGGTTGAGAATTCGTGATCCACGCCTTCTACCTTGATCGCAGTGATCGCGAAACCCTCCAATGAAGAAAGTAAGATCCTTCTAATTGCGTTTCCTATAGTAATTCCATAACCAGGTTCTAATGGTCTGAACTCGAATTGACCTTGATGGTCATCCGATTCGATCATGATCACTTTATCCGGTTTTTGAAAATCTAGTATAGCCATAATGCTTTTCGCTTAAATATTGTAATGATTACTTAGAATAAAGTTCGACGATCAACTGCTCCTTGATGTTCTCAGGGATCTGCGCTCTTTCCGGAGCTTTCACAAATCTCGCTTTCATTGCTTGATTGTCCCACTCTAACCAATCGAAATTGTCTTTTCTGTTGGCCAATGATTCGTTAAATACTTCTAGTGACTTTGACTTTTCTCTTACTTCGATCACATCATCAGTTTTCAACTGATAGGACGGGATATTGGTCACGGTGCCGTTCACCTTGAAGTGCTTGTGGCCCACCAACTGACGAGCGGCTCTGCGACTAGGCGCAAGTCCTATGCGGAACACCACATTATCCAGTCTCGACTCGCACAATTGTAGTAAGTTCTCACCGGTAATTCCTTTGATGCGGGATGCTTCTGCAAACATTCTAGAAAATTGCTTTTCTAAAATACCGTAAGTGTACTTCGCTTTTTGCTTCTCCATCAATTGAACTGCGTATTCAGACTGCTTACCTCTTCTTCGGTTTGGTCCGTGCTGTCCGGGAGGGTAGTTCTTTTTCTCTAAGGCACTATCCGGTCCAAAGATTGGTTCTCTGAACTTACGCGCGATTTTTGATTTTGGTCCTCTATATCTTGCCATGTCTTCTTAATTCTTCAGATGATCTGTAATTCTTAAACTCTTCTTCTTTTAGGAGGTCGACACCCGTTGTGAGGGATGGGAGTAATATCAACGATCTCAGTTACTTCAATACCGCTGTTGTGCAGGGTTCTGATGGCAGACTCACGACCGGAACCGGGACCTTTAACATACACTTTCACTCGCCTCAGACCGAGGTCATAAGCTTCTTTACTACAATCAGTTGCAGCTACCTGAGCGGCGTAAGGTGTATTTTTCTTAGACCCTCTAAAGCCCATCTTTCCAGATGAAGACCAGGATATCACCTGACCATTCTTATTGGTAAGCGAAATGATGATGTTGTTAAATGTTGCGTGGATATGAGCTTCACCCATCGACTCCACTTTCACACTCTTCTTTTTCTTTTGCGTTGATTTAGCCATTGTAAAATGCTTCTAATTATTTGGTAGCCTTTTTCTTGTTTGCTACTGTCTTTCTCCTTCCTTTTCTGGTTCTAGAGTTGTTCTTTGTTCGTTGACCTCTTAAGGGCAATCCGGCACGATGGCGAATTCCACGATACGATCCAATATCCATCAAGCGCTTAATGCTCAATTGCACATCCGAGCGAAGCGTACCTTCAACTTCATAATCTTCATTGACTACTTTACGGATTCTTGACAACTCATCGTCATCCCAAGTGTCAACCTTTTTGTTGAAATCCACTTTGGCTTTGGTCAAAATTTCCTGTGCGGAGCTTCTTCCGATGCCATAAATGTAGGTGAGACCGATCTCCCCTCTTTTGTTTTTTGGTAAGTCTATACCTGCTATCCTAGCCATATATCTTAATCTAAATGAGTTTAACCTTGTCTTTGCTTGAACTTCGGGTTCTTTTTGTTGATCACATACAAACGTCCCTTTCTACGGACGATCTTGCAATCAGCACTTCTTTTCTTGATGGATGCTCTTACTTTCATAATTGATCGTTTTTCGCTCTATTTATATCGGTAAGTAATTCTACCTTTAGTTAGATCGTACGGCGACATCTCTACTTTTACCTTGTCACCCGGCAGGAGCTTGATGTAGTACATTCTCATCTTACCACTAATGTGAGCCGTGATCACATGACCGTTCTCGAGTTCTACTCTGAACATCGCATTTGATAAGGCTTCGGTAATTGAACCATCTTGCTCTATTGATGCCTGTTTCGCCATTTACTATCTCTAACTTTTTACTTTATATTTTAAACTATTCTCTCTCTAAACTTTTTCCTTCTCACTCAACACTTCTTCGATCCATTCATGCGTGGATAAAACTTCAGCTCCATCTTTACGAACCACAATATTGTGCTCATAATGCGCAGACGGTTTTTGATCAGCAGTAATGATGGTCCAGCCATCTTCTTGCTGACGCACGTGACGCTTGCCAAGGTTTATCATTGGCTCAATGGCCAATACCAATCCCTCTTTAAGCTTCATGCCATTTCCCCTTCTACCGTAATTGGGTACCTCAGGGGCTTCATGCAAATTCTTGCCTAAGCCATGACCAACCAGCTCTCTCACTACCCCGTACCCTTTGGATTCTGCCAAAGATTGCACGGCGTAACCGATATCGCCTAATCTGTTGCCCACTTTGGCAGCCTTTACGGCGTCCGCCAAACATTGCTTAGTAGTTTCGAGTAACTCCTTAATCTCAGGACTTACTTCCCCTACTTCGAACGTATAGGCCACGTCACCGAAGAAACCATTTTTCAACACACCGCAATCTACCGAGATGATATCTCCGTTTTCAAGCGGTCTGTCGGATGGAATTCCATGAACTACTTGTTCATTCACTGAGGTACAGAGGGTATTCGGAAAATCGTTATACCCTTTAAATCCCGGAACTCCACCGTGATCCCTTATAAAGCTTTCTGCCACTTCATCCAACTCCAGAGCCGTAACTCCGGGTTTGATGATCTTAGCAAGCTCTGCTAAAGTTTTTCCAACAAGCAAAGAACTTTCTCGAATAAGTTCTATTTCTTCTTCTGTCTTCAGATAGACCATCCTAACCGGCCATGTTTATGCTTGACCGTCCTTTGATCCTACCTGATTTCATCAATCCGTCATAATGCCTCATCAACAAGTGACTCTCCACTTGCTGTAAGGTATCCAAAATCACCCCTACCAAAATCAACAATGAGGTACCACCGTAGAACTGCGCAAACTGCCCATTCACTCCAAATTGAGAAGCAAAGGCTGGCAGAATCGCTACGATGGCCAAAAAGATCGAACCCGGTAGGGTTATTCTTGAAAGAACGTTATCTAAAAATTCTGCGGTTTTCTTTCCGGGTTTCACTCCGGGAATAAATCCGCCATTTTTCTTCATGTCTTCAGCCATCTGATTCGGATTTACCGTAACTGCTGTATAGAAGTAGGTAAATGCGATGATCATCAAGGCAAAAACGAGGTTGTACCAAAATCCTGTATAATCACTTAAAGCCGCCATTACGCCAGTTAGTGAGTCAGAATCAGCAAAACCTACCAAAGTAATCGGAACAAACATGATCGCCTGCGCGAAAATGATCGGCATTACTCCAGCTGCATTCACCTTAAGGGGAATGTACTGACGAACCCCGCCATATTGCTTGTTTCCAACTACTCGTTTCGCAAATTGCACCGGAACTCTTCGCGTTCCCTGCACCAATAAGATGGTGGCAATTATAACGAGGAGCAAAATTACTAATTCTACCAATAGGATTACCAAACCACCTCCTTTAACTCTAGAAGCGAATTCTGCTACGAAGGCAAAGGGTAAATTGGCGATGATCCCGATCATAATGATCAATGAAATTCCGTTCCCTAATCCTTTTTCGGTAATTCGTTCACCCAACCACATCACAAACATGGTTCCGGTGATCAAAATGATCACGGTCGAAACCCACCAAAAGAAGGTATCCGGACGGACAATCATTCCTGAGGCGGTAAGCTCAGGCACTTGCGAAGCAATGTAACCCGGTGCTTGAAACCCCACGATGGCAATAGTAAGCATTCTGGTGATCTGGTTGATCCTTCTTCGTCCGCTCTCGCCTTCCTTCTGTAGCTTTTGGAAATAGGGGATAGCAATACCCAATAACTGCACCACAATGGAAGCCGAAATGTAGGGCATGATGCCCAAAGCAAAAATGGAAGCTCTTGAAAAGGCTCCCCCTGCAAATAAGTCGAGTAATCCCGCGATTCCTCCTGTATTGCCTGCATTGGCAATCTCTAAAGCGGTTGAATTTACCCCTGGGATCACTACGTAGGATCCTAAACGGTAGATCAACAGCAACCCAAGCGTATTCAAGATTCTCACCCTGAGATCTTCGATCGTCCAAATATTCTTTAATGTCTCAAAAAATCTCCTCATGATCTAGGACAGCGTTTCTGCGGTTCCACCTTTGGCTTCAATTGCCTCTTTGGCGCTTTTTGAGAAAGCATGTGCTTTCACGTTCAATTTAGCTTTCAATTCACCTCTTCCCAAAATCTTTACCAAACTCTTTCTTCCGGCCAAGCCATTGGTCACAAAAGTATCCAGGTCGATATTGTCCACTTTCTTTGCTTCTGCAAGCTGTTGAAGGGTGTCAAGATTGATTCCTTTATATTCTGTACGGTTGGGGTTGGTAAAGCCGAACTTCGGCACTCTTCTCTGCAGAGGCATTTGTCCACCTTCAAATCCAATCTTCTTCGAATAGCCAGATCGGGATTTGGCGCCTTTGTGACCTCTTGTGGAAGTGCCGCCTTTTCCAGATCCTTCTCCTCTTCCGATTCGCTTCCCTTTTTTAACCGATCCTTTAGCCGGTTTTAGATTACTTAGATCCATAATGAATATCTTTTATCGCTTAAACGTTCTCCACCTTAACCAGGTGTTTCACCTTGTCGACCATCCCTTTAATCTGAGCGGTCTCTTCGTGTTCTACACTTTGTTGATTTCTCCTCAAGCCAAGCGCCTCTAGAGTCAATTTTTGATTCTTAGGACGTTTGATCTGGCTTTTGATCTGTGTGATTCTAATTTTTCCCATCGCTTTGCCTCCTTATCCGTTAAATACCACATCTAGTTCAACACCTCTATGCTTCGCTACAGTGTATGCATCTCTCATAGATTCCAGCGCCTTGATCGTGGCTTTTACTACATTGTGTGGGTTAGACGAGCCTTTCGACTTGGCCAAAACGTCATGCACCCCCACACTCTCCAAGACAGCACGCATGGCACCACCGGCAATTACACCGGTACCTGAAGAAGCGGGCTTAAGAAATACTCTCGCTCCTCCATACTTTGCTTCTTGTTGATGAGGCACCGTACTGTTCACGATCGGCACTTTGATCAGGTTCTTTTTCGCGTCGTCGATCCCTTTTGAGATCGCATCCGTCACCTCATTGGCTTTTCCCAATCCGAAACCTACGATACCATTCTCATTTCCCACTACAACAATTGCAGAAAAACTAAAGTGTCTACCACCTTTGGTTACTTTGGTCACCCTTTGGATTCCAACTAAACGATCTTTCAATTCGATCTCGCTGGACTTTACTCTTTTTGTATTCGCGTTGGCCATATTCTTATTTCTTAATCTCTTTTTTATCTACATTAAAAGTTCAAACCACCTTCTCTCGCACCATCGGCGATGGCTTTCACTCTTCCGTGGTATAGATAACCGTTTCTGTCGAAGCTCACCGCAGTGATTCCTTCCTTTGTGGCTTTTTCGGCCAGGGCTTTCCCTACCAATTTAGCTTGCTCGATCTTTGGAAGTTTCTTATCTGCCAAACCTTTTTCTCTTGATGAACAAGAGATCAGAGTCTTTCCACTATGGTCATCGACCAATTGTGCGTAGATCTCTTTGTTACTTCTGTATACCGACATTCTCGGACGCTCAGCAGAGCCGCTAACCACTTTGCGGACTCTTTTCTTAATGCGAATTCTTCTCTCAAGTTTTGATAATGCCATAACGATTATGCTTTAGCTGCAGATTTTCCTGCTTTTCTTCTAATGTATTCTCCTACGAATCTCACACCTTTTCCTTTGTATGGTTCAGGCTTTCTAAGCGACTTGATCTTGGCTGCTACCTGACCGATCAATTGTTTATCGTGAGAATTCAAAGTAATGATTGGATTTTGACCTCTTTCAGATTGAGTAGCTACTTTCACTTCTGCAGGCAACTCAAAAACAATCGGGTGAGAAAATCCCAAAGCCAATTCAAGACGCTGCCCTTGGTTTGACGCTCGAAACCCAACCCCTACTAATTCTAATTTCTTTTCGTAGCCGTCGGTCACACCTTCAACCATATTATTGATCAACGCACGGTAAAGACCATGTTTTGCTTTGTGATCTTTTTGCTCGGTGTGGCGCTTCAAATTCAATTCACCATCTTTTACCTCAACGCTGATCGCCGGGTCGATGGTCTCAACCAATTCTCCAAGCTTACCTTTTACCGAAACCACGTTCTTATCGTTGACGTTGATTTCAACGCCTTCTGGAACGCTTATCGGGGCTAGTCCTACTCTTGACATAACTTTCTGCTTTTCTGGATCTTTAACTTAATATACGTAACAAAGTACTTCTCCGCCTACGTTTTCTTTTCTGGCTTCTTTGTCGGTCATTACCCCTTTAGAGGTTGAAATGATCGCCACTCCTAAACCGTTGATCACCCTCGGTAAATTATCTGTGTGTGCATACTTTCTCAAACCTGGCTTAGAGATACGGCTCAGATTCTTGATCGCGGCAACCTTGGTTACCGGGTGGTATTTTAAGGCAATACGAATTGTGCCCTGAGGATTATCACCCTCCACAAACTTGTAATTTAGGATATACCCTTTCTCAAAAAGGATTTTAGTGATCTCCTTCTTCAAGTTTGAAGCCGGGATATCTACCACTCTGTGTTTCGCTCTCACTGCATTTCGCAGTCTGGTCAGATAATCTGAAATTGGATCTGTCATCGTTCTACTTTTTTACCAAGAGGCTTTTTTAATTCCCGGAATAAGTCCGGCACTTGCCATCTCTCTGAATTTTACTCTCGAGAGACCAAATTGACGCATATATCCTTTCGGTCTACCGGTCAATTTGCAGCGGTTGTGCATTCTTACTGCTGATGAATTCTTCGGCAGTTTTTGCAAGCCTTCCCAATCGCCAGCTTCTTTCAAAGCCGCTCTTTTCTCGGCGTATCTTTCTACCATTTTAGCGCGCTTTCTCTCGCGGGCTTTCATTGATTCTTTAGCCATGCTTAAGCGTTTTTATTTTTTTTGAACGGCATTCCGAAAGCAGAAAGAAGTTCTTTGGCTTCTTCATTGGTTTCGGCGGAAGTCACAAAGGTGATATCCATACCGCTAATCTTATTTACTTTATCAATATCGATCTCCGGGAAAATGATCTGCTCCTTGATTCCCAAGGTGTAGTTTCCTCTACCGTCGAATCCTTTTGCATTCACTCCTCTGAAATCACGTGTTCTTGGAAGAGACACTGCAATCAATCGATCTAGGAACTCATACATGCGATCTCCTCTCAAAGTCACCTTCACTCCAATCGGCATCCCCTTTCTCAACTTAAAGTTCGAGATGTCTTTCTTTGAATACGTGGGAACCGCTTTTTGTCCGGCGATATCACTCATTTCGCTCACCGCGGATTCGATCAACTTCTTATCAGCAACTGCTTCACCCACTCCTTGGTTAAGACTGATCTTCTCCAAACGTGGAATTTGCATTGGGCTTTTGTAATCGAATGACTTCATCAGGTGATCCTTGATCTCCTCCTGATACTTCTGTTTTAATCTTGGAATATACATTACTTAATTACCTCCCCTGATTTTTTTGCGTATCGAACTGATTTTCCGTCAACATCTTTACGACCAACTCTGGTGGCTTCTCCATTGCTCGGATCGATCAGCATCACATTTGAAATATGAATGGGTGCATCTATTTTTACGATACCACCATCTTGATTTTGTTGGTTAGGGCGGGTATGGCGAGAATTTCTTTTCACCTGGTCTCCTTCAAGGATCACTCGGTCTTCTAGAGGAAGAACCGCCTTCACTTTTGCTTCCACTCCTTTTGAAACCCCGGCAATCACTTTTACCGTATCGCCTTTTTTTATGTTCAATTTCTTCATGCTGTTTCTTTTACAATACCTCAGGAGCGAGGGATACGATTTTCATAAATTGTTTCTCTCTAAGCTCTCTGGCTACCGGTCCGAAAATTCGAGTTCCTCTCATTTCTCCGGTTTGATTCAACAACACCACTGCGTTGTTATCGAAACGGATGTAAGATCCATCGCCTCTTCTTACTTCTTTCTTAGACCTGACGATCACGGCTTTTGAAACGGCCCCTTTCTTGATGTTCCCGGAAGGCAAAGCTGATTTGACCGACACGATGATCTGATCACCGATAGACGCATAACGCTTTCGGGTACCACCCAATACACGGATGCACATCACTTCTTTTGCTCCGCTATTGTCGGCTACTGTTAATCTAGACTCCTGCTGTACCATAATTACTTCACTCTTTCAATTACTTCCACTAATCTCCAGTTCTTGCTCTTGCTCAACGGACGAGTTTCCATGATCTTTACCGTATCACCGATATTGCAATCATTCTTCTCATCATGAGCCATGAACTTAGAAGTTTTCTTGATAAACTTACCATACATCGGATGCTTCACTCTTGACTCAACCGCAATGGTGATGGACTTGTCCATCTTGTTGCTCACCACAACTCCAATTCTTTCTTTTCTTAAGTTTCTAGTCTTTTCCATAGACGTATTTATTTCGCTTGAGCCTTGAGCTCTCTTTTTCTGATCTCGGTCTTTAGGCGAGCTACCGTTCTTCTCGCTTCTTTCACTTGCTTTGGGTTTTCCAAAGGTGACACTGAATGATTCATTCTCAGTTTTTCCAAATTAGCAGTTTGCGCTGCCAAATTCTCCTGAAGATCGTCTTCGCTCAAATTTTTAATGTCTTCTTGTTTCATCGCTTTCTATTTAGCCTTCTGCCGTTTAAGCTTATGCTTTGTAATCTCTTCTGACTACAAATTTGGTTTTCACTGGCAGCTTTTGCGCTCCCAATCTCATCGCTTCTTTAGCCACTTCTATAGGCACCCCATCTGATTCAAACAGAATTCGACCGGGCTTCGCTACCGCTACCCAAAGTTCAGGAGCTCCTTTACCTTTACCCATTCGCACTTCCGCTGGTTTCTTAGTAACCGGCTTGTCTGGAAAGATTCTGATCCACAATTGACCTTCTCTTTTCATATAACGCGTGATTGCAATCCTGGCCGCCTCGATCTGACGAGCAGTAATCCAGCTCTCTTCAAGGGTTTTGATGGCAAAACTTCCAAAAGCGATCTGATGACCTCTTCCGGCGTTCCCCTTCATACGCCCCTTCTGCATCTTTCTGAACTTCGTTCTCTTTGGCTGTAACATTTTCTTAAATATCTATTTTCCAAAATGGCCTCGACTCCGCTCGGCCTGACATTTATATTTTTCTAGCTTCTAGCTTCAAGCTTTTAGCCTCTTTTTTTGTTTCCTCTAAAGCCGCCACGGCCTCCACCTTTATTTTGTCCGGGCTTATTGGATACGATGTTTGGTGAAAGATCACGCTTACCGTAGATCTCTCCTTTACAGATCCATACTTTCACTCCGATTCTTCCGTAAGTGGTGTGGGCTTCTGTGAGGGCGTAATCAATATCGGCTCTAAAGGTGTGCAATGGAATTCTTCCTTCCTTATAGAATTCGGTTCTCGCCATTTCCGCTCCACCTAATCTACCACTTACCATCACTTTTACTCCTTCTGCACCCATTCTCATGGTAGAAGATACCGCCATCTTAGCTGCTCTTCGGAATGAGATTCTTCCTTCGATCTGTCGTGCCACACTGTCGGCCACTAACTTTGCATCCATCTCCGGACGTTTGATCTCGAAAATATTGATCTGAATGTCCTTTTTGGTAAGTTTCTTAAGCTCTTCTTTCAACTTATCCACCTCTTTACCACCTTTACCAATGATAATCCCCGGACGAGAAGTATTGATGGTTACTGTGATTAGCTTCAAGGTGCGCTCGATCACCACCTTTGAGATACTTGCCTTTTGCAACCTGGCCTTCAGATACTGACGGATTTGGTCATCCTCTGCAAGTTTGTCGCCGTAATCTCTACCGCCATACCAGTTGGAATCCCAACCTTTGATAATTCCCAGACGATTTGATATTGGATTTGCCTTTTGTCCCATGCTTAAGTATCTCTTATTTTGTAATATTTTCCGCGTTCACTTTATCTACGATCAAGGTCACGTGATTCGATCTTTTGCGAATTCTATGTCCTCTGCCTTGTGGAGCCGGACGCAGTCTTTTCAACATACGCGCACTGTCCACTTTTACCTCTGAAACAACCAATTGGTTGTCTTCAGGACGCTCACCTTCATTTTTTGATTCCCAGTTCGCGATCGCAGACCTCAATAGTTTCTCCATGCGGCCGGCAGCCTCTTTCGGACTGAATTGCAAAAGCGACAAAGCTCTTGAAACTTCCTCACCTCTGATCATGTCTGCTACCAATCTCATCTTTCTAGGAGATGTAGGACAGTTATTCAAAGTCGCGAAACTCACATTCTTTCTGGCCTCTTTGGCTGCTTCCGCTCTATTTCGTTTACGTGCTCCCATTGTCTTTTATTTTCTGCCTTTGTCTTTTCTGTTTCCACCATGACCTCTGTAGGTTCTGGTTGGAGCAAATTCTCCCAGCTTATGACCTACCATGTTTTCAGTCACATACACCGGAATGAATTTGTTACCGTTGTGTACAGCAATCGTCAATCCTACAAAATCAGGAGTAATCATGGAGGCCCTTGACCAGGTCTTGATCACGGATTTCTTTGATGAAGCCTGTGCTTCTTCTACCTTCATTGCCAATTTATAGTGTACAAATGGCGGTTTCTTTAATGATCTACTCATCGTAAATTATTTCTTTCTTTTTTCAATAATGTACTTGCTAGATAGTTTCTTAGGCGATCTAGTTTTATATCCTTTTGCCGGAATGCCGTTTCTAGATCTTGGATGTCCACCTGAAGCTCTACCTTCACCACCACCCATTGGGTGATCTACTGGGTTCATCACTACACCTCTTACTCTAGGTCTTCTACCCTTCCATCTGCTCTTACCGGCTTTGCCGTATCTTTCCAGCATGTGATCTGAGTTAGACACCATGCCTACGGTAGCCATGCATTTTCCGAGGATCAAACGGATCTCTCCGGATGGCATTTTCAGACCCACGTATTTGCCTTCTTTTGATACTAACTGGGCGTAAGCTCCGGCACTTCTTGCCATTTTTCCGCCTTGCTTTGGTCTCAACTCAATGTTATGCACCATCGTACCCATCGGCATATCTTCAAGATAAAGCGCATTGCCTAACTCTGGATCAGCTTTCTTACCGGCAATGATTTCTTGGTCGACTTGCAAGCCTTTAGGGGCTATGATGTACCGCTTTTCTCCGTCTGCATATACCAATAAGGCGATACGGGCAGAACGGTTTGGATCGTATTCAATAGATGCCACTTTTGCCGGCACACCGTGCTTATCTCTTTTGAAGTCGATGCTTCGGTAACGGCGCTTATGTCCACCACCGATGTGGCGCATGGTCATCTTACCGCTGCTATTTCTACCTCCACTCTTTCCTATACCATTGAGTAAGGACTTCTCTGGAGTAGCTGACGTGATCTCCTCGTAGGTAGCGGCAAACTTATGTCGCTGTCCGGGAGTAGTCGGTTTTAATTTCTTTACGGCCATTGCTCTACGTCTTTTCTATTCCTATATATTACTGTAAAAATCGATGGTATCTCCGTCAACCAGAGTCACGATCGCTTTTTTAAATTTATTTGTCCTTCCGGCTACCCATCCCGCTTTCGTGAATCGGCTCTTTTGTTTCCCTTTGAAGTTCATGGTATTCACGGTTTCTACGTTCACCCCATACATCTTCTCTACCGCTTCTTTGATCTGTAATTTATTCGCATTGCTATCAACTACAAAACCATAACGATTTTCCTGCTCAGTTAAAGCAGTCATCTTTTCGGTGATCAAAGGCTTGTTTATAATCTTCATGGCCAATTCTTTTAGCTTAAAATACTCTCAATTTTCTCAATAGCTCCTTCTGAGACTATCACGCTCTTCGCATTTACCAAATCGTAAGTATTTAAAGATGAGGCAGTTACGACTTTCGCTCCTTGAAAATTTCGGGAGGACAAATATAAGTTATTATTTACTTCACTAACAACCATCAAGGTCTTTTTATCGTTGCTGTCTAGCTTTCCCAGGAGACTCGCGAAATCTTTGGTTTTCGGTGCATCCATCTGCACGTCTTCGATCACTCGCAATGAACCTTCTTTAACCTTGTATGAAAGGGCCGAACATCTTGCCAATCTTTTCAACTTCTTGTTCAACTTGAAGGAATAATCTCTCGGTCTGGGACCAAAGACAGTTCCACCACCTCTAAACAACGGCGACTTGATACTACCTGCTCTGGCGGTACCGGTACCCTTTTGTTTTTTGATCTTTTTGGTAGAACCAGTGATCTCAGCTCTTTCCTTCGACTTGGCAGTGCCTTGTCTCTGGTTTGCTAAATATTGCTTTACGTCCAGATAGATCGCGTGATCGTTGGGCTCAATACCGAAGATAGAATCAGACAGCTTTACTTTCTTCTTGCTATCCTTTCCGTTCTTATCTATTACGTTCAATTCCATTTCTCTACAGTATTTTAATTGCTGATCAACACTGATGACCCTTTAGCTCCGGGCACAGAACCTTTCACTACGATCAAATTTTTCTCAGGATACACTTTCACCACCTTCAAGTTCTGGATGGTTGCTTTCGCATTACCCATTTGTCCGGCCATGCGGGTACCCTTGAATACTCTTGATGGATCCGAACCCGCACCGATTGCTCCAGGAGCTCTCAGTCGGTTATGTTGTCCGTGAGTAGCATCTCCAACCCCTCTAAATCCGTGACGTTTCACTACTCCTTGAAATCCTTTTCCTTTAGTTGTGCCAGTTACATCAACCCATGCACCCTCTTCGAAAATGTCTACTTTCAATTCATCACCGGCCTTGTACTCGGTCTCTCCTCTTACTTCAACCAACTTCTGCTTTGGAGTGGTCTTGGCTTTTTTGAAGTGGCCTTGCATGGCGGCAGAAGTGTGTTTCTCCTTGCGTTCGCCATAAGCGATCTGAATCGAATGGTAGCCATCAGAGTCCACGGTCTTGACTTGTGTAACTACACAAGGACCCGCCTCCAAAACTGTGCATGGGATGTTCTTCCCCTCGGCACTGAAGACGCTGGTCATTCCTATTTTCTTTCCTAGTAAACCTGGCATTTTGTTATCGATTAATTATTTATTCTCTTTCTCTAATTATACTTTGATCTCTACATCTACCCCACTAGGCAGTTCTAGCTTCATCAATGCATCAACCGTCTTTGAAGTCGAGCTGTAGATATCCAACAAACGCTTGTAAGAAGAAAGTTCGAATTGCTCTCTAGCTTTCTTGTTTACGTGTGGCGACTTCAATACGGTGTAGATTCTCTTGTGAGTTGGCAATGGAATTGGACCACTTACCACAGCACCGGTAGACTTTACAGTCTTTACGATCTTCTCAGCAGACTTGTCTACTAAATTAAAGTCGTACGATTTGAGCTTTATGCGAATTTTCTGCGTCATGTCTCTATTTATTAAGCTTCAACTTCTCCTTTTGATTTTTTGATCACTTCGTCAGCTACGTTCTTTGGAGCTGCTTCGAAGTGCGAAAACTCCATACTTGAGGTCGCACGACCGGAAGAAATGGTTCTCAAATCGGTTACATATCCAAACATTTCTGAGAGTGGCACTTTGGCTTTCACTACTTTAGATCCGGCTCTGTCGTCCATTCCTTCTACCTGGCCTCTTCTTCTGTTCAAGTCGCCCACGATGTCGCCCATGCTCTCTTCCGGAGTAACAACTTCTAACTTCATGATCGGCTCCAATAGAATTGGACTCGCTTTAGGTATAGCGGTTCTGAATGCTAACTTAGCTGCTACCTCAAATGAAAGTTGGTCAGAATCCACGGCGTGGAACGATCCATCCTTCAAAGTCACTTTTAAACTATCGATCGGATAACCGGCCAATACGCCGTTCTCCATAGAATCTTTAAATCCTTTCTCAACCGATGGAATGAATTCTCTAGGTACGTTTCCACCCTTAATCTCATTCACAAACTCCAATCCTTCTTCTTCAGGATTATCAGCCGGCTCGATCGTCACTACGATATCGGCGAACTTACCACGACCACCAGTTTGTTTTTTGTAGGTCTCTCTGTGGTCCACTGCAGAAGTAATGGCCTCTTTATAGGCTACTTGCGGAGCGCCTTGATTCACTTCCACTTTGAATTCTCTTCTCAAACGATCGATGATGATATCCAGGTGAAGCTCACCCATACCACTCAATACGGTTTGTCCGGAGTCTTCATCCGTGTGGATGGTCAAGGTCGGATCCTCTTCTGACAATTTTGCCAGGGCCATTCCCATCTTGTCTACATCGGCCTGAGTCTTCGGCTCGATCGCAATACCAATTACCGGATCCGGGAAGTCCATAGACTCCAATACAATTGGATGTCCTTCTCTACATAGCGTATCTCCGGTCTTAATGTCTTTAAAGCCTACTAATGCCCCAATATCACCCGCTTGCAAGAAATCGATCTGATTTTGCTTCTTCGCATGCATTTGGAAGATTCTTGAAATTCTTTCTTTGTTGCCGGTTCTAGAGTTCCATACGTAAGACCCTGAATCCAACAATCCTGAGTATGATCTTACGAAACACAGACGTCCTACGTAAGGGTCGGTGGCAATTTTAAATGCCAAAGCGGCAAATGGTTCATCTGAACTAGGCTTTCTGCTTTCTTCTTCACCCGTATCTGGGTTGGTTCCCTTGATCGCTTCGGTATCCATCGGAGAAGGTAGCAATTCCATCACATAATTCAGCATGGTTTGTACACCCTTATTCTTAAAAGCAGAACCGCATAACATGGGCACGACCTTCAAGGAGATGGTAGCTTCTCTTAATGCTGCCAAAATTTCTTTTTCTGAGATCGAGTTTGGATCCTCAAAATACTTCTCCATCAAGGTATCATCAAATTCAGCTACTGCTTCCAATAACTTCTCACGATACTCATCAACCTCAGCTTGCATATCTTCTGGAATCGGAATCTCTTCATAGGTCATCCCCATGTCTTCTTCGTTCCAAACAATCGCTTTATTCATCACCAAGTCAACTACACCTCTAAAGGTATCTTCTCCTCCGATTGGAAGTTGAAGAGCAACCGCGGTGCTACCTAGCATTTCTTTTACTTGCTTGCACACCATCAAGAAGTTGGCTCCCTGACGATCCATCTTGTTTACAAAGCCTAGACGAGCGACATTGTAGTTGTCGGCCAATCTCCAGTTGGTCTCAGACTGTGGCTCAACACCATCAACTGCAGAGAACAAGAATACCAAGCCATCCAACACTCTTAAT
>Ga0207419_1000418_pt1 | contig 36948 bp, 26 predicted proteins | sample ElkSloMetagenome_4_FD_184723 | JGI IMG/M metagenome (GOLD analysis project Ga0207419, IMG submission 184723) | Hot spring microbial communities from Elkhorn Slough, Monterey Bay, USA - MD2A (version 2) | ecosystem: Environmental > Aquatic > Marine > Intertidal zone > Estuary: Microbial mat ...
ATTGTCATCCCTCTTCCCAAGAGATTTTTATGGTTATATATTCCTCGCCAAGCCCCCGCATGGACAGCCTGTTCAACGCCATATCTGGGTAAACCAATGGCAAAAAGAACACTCAATACCGCAATAATTCCATAAGCCCAAACTAAAAGCTTCAGTTGCTCTTTTAGGGTATAACGACTCCCCAAATAAATGCCAAAAAGTGTGCTTCCAATTAACCCGATACAGCTTCTAAGCGTTCGCGCAGGAAAATCCGACCAAAAGTAAGAAGCCAGTGCGATCAAAACCATTACCCATATAACTACTCCCTTTCTAGAAAAAATTATAAACTTTTTCCACCGCAGTAATAATAAGCCCGTCGAAATCACATAAGTTAGGAGGAAAAGAAGAACATTTAAGGTATAATCAAATGAGTTGATGTCAGTTCCATCTCCCTCGCTTGCCCCTCCCGATAAAAGCAAAGGCAACCAGTTGGCAGAATAATGAATGAGGGCGAGAACGGCAAAACTGGGTTCAAAATACTTGAGTAATTTTTCCATATAAAAAACTTTTTAATTTGACTATAACTGCGGTTCTCGCTTGGCAATAAAATGTGAAAGCAGCTTCAGATATGAACTTTGATAATAAATACCCGGTTCAGTAATTTCCCAAGTATTGACCGGATAGGCATCATTGCGATCGATATAAGCTTTCATGGGAGGTTGTGTTCTAACCTTTTCAATTGAGCCGGTGTAATCTTTATTTGCTCCTCCCGTTAAATACCCAGGAGCCGGGCCGAATTTTGAAGTCAGTGCATTGTCATAAACTCCTTTTCCGAACCATTCGTGATACATTTCATTCGCTGAATATTCGGCTCCATTCTCATACATATTGCTGAGATAAACCATACCTAATGGATTAACTCCATGCAAATAATGTAAATGATCCAGCGCCCTAATTTGGTAACGTTCTTGATGAATCGAATCTATATTGAAAAGAACCACATCATAGTTAGTATTCCCATAGTTTGCTTTCACAGCATTACTTCCCCAATGATACTGCGAATCCGGCATATAAGAACGATAAGGATCAAGATTTTCATGAAAACCATAAGAGTTAGCATTAGAAGTAACCATCTCTTGAAATCGGTTCAAAATCTGCCGACTTAAATCTCGTTCGGCTTCGGGAAGTTGAGCATAAAACAGCAGCGCATCACCCTCGTGAGGTCGATACCGAGACCAAGTATCATCTAAAAAGGGTTGCGTTGAACTCAAATGTTCTTTAATATAATCGGTGTATTTCTGTTCTTTATTAAAGGCAAATAAATAAACGGCAGCAACCACAGAAGTTGCCGTCTGTTCCTCCAAACTTCTATCCGCATCTCCCGACTTAATTTCTTGCGAGTCACAATCGGTTTTCTGCGGGTTACTTTCGTACCATTTCCAAGCCTCTATTGATCTGTTATTTAAGTCATTAGCCTCAGCTTTTAAAGCAGGAAACTGCTGCAAAACGAATGCAGCATGAGCAAACATACTGGCGGTTGCAATCGTTGCAGAAGAACATTTCGGCCCGTAATAGCGAGGACGCCGATCTAGACTCGGTTTTTCAGCAGCATTATGATCGATATTGCCAATTTTAATAAAAACTCCGCCATCATTATCCTGCATTCTTTTCAACCAATCGAGTTCAAATTTAATCTCATCAATTAAATCAGGAATGCCATTGTTGGACTCGGGAATATTAAAATCATCAGTCCAAATTGATGGGTTTTGAGTGTAAGCAGTTAAGAGTTGATGAATCGGTTGATTTGCAAATGTAACGTACTTATTTGTATCCCCTGCATCAAACCAACCCCCCCGCATATCTTTTTCTAAATTGGGGTTTTCCTGATCATATAAATACCGAGCCGAACTATCTTGTTTATCTCCTAAAAAAGCGGCTCCATCCTGCCATTTTGGATCGGCATAGGGAGGTTCTTTAGCAAATCCACTGCGCTGATAGAAAAACATCCGAGTTGCAGTCACCAAAACTTTACGATAAACATCATCCCGAATTTCAAAGGGAAAAGAACGCTCATTATTATGAGAATCATAAATATAGTAATCACCCTGATTTTTAACTTCAGAAAAGTCAAACCACCAGGCTTTATCTCCCGATTGAGAATCTATTTTTCCATCAGCCCAAAGTTGAATTTCTCCAGAATATACGGTTCGATCTGTTTTCGCATCTCGAACTTCATAGGTTTGTCCGGGTAAGAAAGAAACTTGCTCGTTAAAACCCAACTGCGGATCAACAATAACTGCAACTTTATGATCTTCAGGTCTATAGCCAAATTGATCGATTCTAATTAAGTTAGCTGATGTGGCTTTGAGTTGAACACCAAAAAGAAGATTTGTTGTTAGAATAAATAAGCTACCAATGACAGTATAGCTGAATAATTTTAGCAGTTTAACCTTAATCATAAGTATTTTCCTCAACCAGTTATTGAAATTCTTATTAAGATATTCCTACAAATATTGATTGCAGAATATACATGATCATGTAGATTTTTCGGTCGTGGGATCATGCGATTAAGCTCGGATATAATTTTGTACAAGAAATTCAGAGACTAACTATTAGAAAACTCAAGTAATCCCTATTACTTTATATCTAACTAGCAGCTCACTAAATAACGATTCACTTTTGTGAAATGGTACTTGCTCTGCTGTAGAGTTACTACTTTTAGGATATAATCTTACCCAAACTAGCATCTAAGCCGATACCTGGACACCCCGACCCTGGTTAACAAAAGTACATTTCAAATGTATCATAAGATCTTGATGGGTGTCACCTTTTTCAGTCTCATTTCCGAAAGTGGGAGCGAGGGAAAGGAGTAAGACTGAATCAGGACTTACGCACTCTCAGCGCAAGAAACCCGGTTTCTAATTAAAGTCACTTATTGTGAGCGAATCGGGAATAAATTATCATCTCAGATAAAAGATCTAAATCTTGGCTACACATTCTCTCCGGTTTTGAGGGTAGCGTTGTTTGGATCAAAAGAGGGTTATGTAAAAATCCTCTAAGTGTTTTATAAAGTTTTAATAAACTCCTATAACTAGAAGTTCCATTAACTTAGATCTCAATAGAAAAGGGCGCAATTCTATGCACCCTTAATTGATTAATTTATTAACAGAAACAGTTTGCTAAGAAGCAGTAACCGCAACCTTTTCTGTAGACCCTTCCGAACTCGCTTCTGGAGTATTCTCCTCCGAAGGCGGTACCACTTGCCAGAACTTTGGCAAATACTCAGACCAATTCGCTAAAATTGTCTGTGCTTTTTGGCTACCTGTGCGTTCCGCGTGTTGCTCGATCAATTCCTTTAACTGCTTTTCGCCGGCCGGAGTACAAACGCGCTGAATCTTGACAATTTCCCCATTTAACCGTTCTGGGAACTGGTTATTTTCATCGAGGAAATAGCCAATACCTCCGGTTTGACCTGCCGCCACGTTACGACCAACAGCACCTAAAACAACGACAACACCACCTGTCATATATTCACAACAGTGATCGCCAGCGCCTTCTATTACCGCCCGTCCCATCGAGTTCCGCACTGCAAACCGTTCGCCCGCTTGACCCAAAGCATACAGGGTTCCTCCGGTTGCCCCGTACAAACAGGTATTGCCAATAATCACGTTTTCCGACGGATCATAACTCGCTTCTGGGGAGGGCTTGATAATCAACTCTCCGCCGTGCATTCCTTTACCAACGTAATCATTCGCTTCCCCAGTCAAAGTTAGCGTCATTCCCGGTAAATTGAACGCCCCAAAACTCTGACCTGCTGAACCTGTAAAGTTGAGAGTAATTTGCCCTGAAAATCCGGTATTACCGTACATCGCGGCAATTTTTCCAGCAATTCGCGCCCCAACTGTTCGGTCTGTATTCACCAGTCGAACCGTTTTGTTAACAGTCCCCTGGTTACGAATCGCCGCCGCAATATCCGCATCTTCGAGTAACACATCATCCAAGACAGGCCCGTTGCTGTGAACTCCCTCATGGTTCAACCAATCGCGGTTATTTCGGGTATCGGGCAAATTGATCAAACAATCGAGATTAATCGCGCTTGTCTTGGTCAGTTGCACCCCTTCGCGCATCTTCAGTAGATCAGAACGCCCCATAATATCGGTTAGCGAACGATAGCCCAAACGCGCCAACAACTGTCGCACTTCCTCCGCAATCAAGTAGAAGAAATTCACCACATGATCCGGCGTACCGGGGAAACGTTTGCGTAAATCTTCCCGTTGAGTCGTCACACCCACCGGACAACTGTTCGTATGACAAATCCGCGCCATAATACAGCCTTCTGCAATCATGGCGATGGTACCAAAGCCGAATTCTTCAGCCCCCATCAACGCCCCCATGACCACATCCCAGCCGGACTTCAAGCCGCCATCCACCCGTAGCCGCACGCGATCGCGAAGTTTATTTTCCATCAACACCCGATGAACTTCAGTCAATCCCAATTCCCAAGGTGTACCGGCGTGTTTAATCGAAGACAAGGGACTGGCCCCAGTACCGCCATCGTGACCAGAAATCTGAATATAATCAGCATTTGCCTTTGCTACCCCAGCAGCAATCGTACCGATGCCAATTTCTGCTACTAACTTCACCGAAACCAACGCTTCGGGGTTAATCTGATGAAGGTCAAAAATCAGTTGGGCTAAATCCTCAATCGAATAAATATCATGGTGAGGAGGCGGTGAAATCAGCGTTACACCTGCCTTAGATCGCCGCAACATGGCAATGTATGCACTCACTTTTTTACCCGGTAACTGTCCGCCTTCTCCGGGTTTTGCACCTTGGGCAATTTTAATCTCTATCGAGTGAGCATTCATCAAGTATTCAGGTGTGACCCCAAACCGTCCCGAGGCGACTTGTTTAATCGCGGAACTGGCGCTATCTCCGTTGCGTAAGCCTTTTAAATAGGGACGACTGGCGGAATTTCCCTGGTCATCGACATCCTCAAAAGCTTTAAACCGGGCTGGATCTTCGCCGCCTTCACCCGAGTTGGATTTTCCACCGAGTCGGTTCATGGCGATCGCTAACGTTTCGTGGGCTTCCGGCGACAACGCCCCCAATGACATCCCACCTGTACAAAAGCGTTTAACAATTTCGACGACAGATTCAACCTCATCAAGAGGAATGGATTCGTGATCGCTTTGAAAATCAAGCAAATCTCGTAAAGCCGAAATCGGGCGACCTTCTAGATATTTCTGATAGGTTTGATAATGGTCATATCCCGGTACATCCGAACCATTTTGATTACCATTAACACTCCTGACAGCCTGATGTAAAACCTTCGCCAATTCAGGGTTATTGCTATGATATTCACCCCGTTTGAAGAAGTTTACAAAACCGTAATTTTCCAGTTTTTTCTGTTCAATTTCTGGGAAAGCTTTGACCTGAAATTGGTAAATTTCTTGACTGAGTTCTTTAACCGTTAACCCCCCAATCCGAGAAGTCGTACCTTTAAAGCCCAATTCCAATAAATCACCACTAATGCCAATCGCTTCAAAAATTTGAGCGCCCTGATAGGAAGACAGCAGCGAAATTCCCATTTTGGAGAGAATCTTTAACAAACCGCCTTCAACTGCTTTGCGATAATTTTTCTGAGCATCGCTTAAACTCAGAGACAATTTCCCTTGTTCAATTGCCTTTTGAGTCTTGGGACTAGACCACCACCCGCGTACACTGGCAAAAGCCAAATAGGGACAAACCGCAGAAGCCCCGTAACCAATTAAACAGGCAAAATGATGGGTACTCCAACATTGAGCAGTCTCAACCACTAAAGAAGCACTACAGCGTAACCCCGTTGTAATCAAATGATGGTGAACTGCACCGACAGCAAGTAGAGGCGGAATATAAGTCAATTCTGCACTCAGATTGCGATCGCGATGCGTCTCCCCAGAAGAATCGCTTAAAATGACAATTTTTTTGCCTTGGCGAACTTCATCTTCAGCCCGATCGCAGAGTTGCTTAATGGCTTGTTCGAGTCCATCTGGCCCGGTAGAAACGGGATATAAAGTTGAAAGTTTAATCGTTTCAAACCCACTTTGACAGAGTGCTTCGAGTTCAGCTTCATTGAGAACCGGAGACTCTATTTTCAGCATCCGGGCATTTTCGGGCTGTGGATCGAGTAAATTTCCCCGTCCGCCGAGTTGCATATTCAACGACATCACGATCCATTCTCGCAACGGATCAATCGGGGGGTTGGTGACTTGAGCAAACCGTTGTTTGAAGTAATCGTAGAGCAAATGAGGTTTATCTGAAAGCACCGCCAAGGGAATATCATCCCCCATACAAAAAGTCGGTTCTTTCCCCAAACTTGCCATATCCGCGATCACCATGTCCAGATCTTCTGAACCATAGCCAAAAGCCGTTTGTAGGCGTAACTGGGTTTGTGTCTCGAGGTTAGAAGTCTCATCCTCGAAGGGTTGAGGTTCTAGGTTAACGCGATAGTTCTCCAGCCACTCGTGATAAGGTTGACGACGGGCAATCCGTTCTTTGATTTCCCAGTTTTTAAGAACTTCGTGACTTTCGAGGTCAACCGCTAACATTTGCCCTGGCCCTAAACGGCCTTTTTCAACGATCTCAGATTCGGGAATATCAACAACACCTGCTTCAGAGGCGACAATCACGAGATTATCTTTGGTAATGCAATAACGCGCCGGACGCAAACCATTACGATCAAGAGTGGCGCCAATTTGTTTACCATCGCTAAACACCAGCAATGCCGGCCCATCCCACGGTTCTTGTAAACCGCTGTAATATTCGTAAAAATCGACAATTTCTGGACGCGATTGCAGATCGGGTTGATTTTTGTAGGCTTCCGGCACCATGATCATCAAGGTTTCTAGGGGAGTTCGTCCCGTTCGCACCAATAACTCCATGACGTTATCGAGGTTAGCCGAGTCGCTATTGGTAGCATCTACAAACGGTTTTAACGTTTCTAGACGTTCTCCCCAAGTGTCGGAGGCTAGCTTACCTTCGGCTGCCCGCATCCAGTTAATATTACCCAGAAGGGTATTAATTTCGCCGTTATGACCCAATAAGCGCATCGGTTGAGCCAGAGGCCATCGGGGCATCGTATTCGTGCTGAACCGTCGATGATAAACCGCAAAGGCACTCTTATAAGCCGGATTTTTTAAGTCGAGATAAAACTCTCCCAACACTGCTGAACGCACCATGCCTTTATAGACAATTGTGCGACAGGAGAAGGAACAAATATAGACATTTTGTCCCCAAACAAACCCTTTGGCTTCTAAAGCATCACCAACCGAACGTCGCGCTAGATAGAGTTGTCGTTCAAGAGCATCTCCGGTTTGATCGGTTTTTGAGGAAACCACCACCTGTTCGATCAAAGGCTGATTTTCTCGGGCTTGTGGCCCTAAAACATCGGGATTAACGGGAACTTTGCGCCATCCCAGATGCGTCAAATTTTCTGCGGCTAATACCTCCTCGATCACTTGCCGAGTTGTAGCGGCTTGTTGTTCATCAGGGGGTAAAAACACCATAGCTACCCCATAAGCTTGATGCAATTGTTCCAGGGATAACTCCTGAAGGCTAGAAAGTTCGGGAGACTGTTGTAACAATTCCCAGGGAATAGCACTCATTAACCCTGCACCGTCTCCAGAGTCATAGTCAGCACTACATCCGCCTCGATGTTCTAAACAGGTGAGTGCAGGTAAAGCTTTTTCGATAATGTCATGGCTGGCTACACCCGATGGATTGGCAATAAAACCGACTCCACAGGCATCTCGTTCTTCAACAAGCCATCGTTGACCCCCGTAGGGAGTCCCTAAACGGGTTGAATTCTGTGTACCCTGACCAACGGTCACAGCAGGCTCCGTCGTTTTACGGTGAACCAGTGCGGTCTTGGCGGTTTCCCCAAGTGGAGCAACTGGTGAACCCGAAGGGCGGAGTAATCTGTGACTTGAAAAACCTTTGATTGCAGAGGTTTCCGGCATTTCCCCCCCGGTCATCGGTTGATTTTGATTCTCGCTTGTGTTGATATGATCCATTTCGCAAATGTCGATTAAACTAACTTTGGAATCGCTTGCTGCGCCAAAAATGGCTACAGATGAAAGTTTTACAGATGGGTTGAGGAACTATTTCAGTCAAACCCGACACCTCAACGCCTTGATAGACTTATTGCTCCGTAACCAGTTGATCCGTTTTTTCCGACGACGATACCTGCGCTAAACTTGCGATCGCAGTCTCGACACCGGAAGATTGATAGAAATTGTAAGTAATTTAGGATAAAGAAAAACTGGCAAAATTTCCAACAGCGCAGTCACTAAAAAGATATCTATTTAAGTGTCAATTGCAGTTGGTATAGACTCAGAGTTGAGCTGGAAATTGCGGGTTTAATTTCTTTCACCTTAGAATATTCCTCTTTGAAAGGCGATATTGCCACGGGAGTAGCTCATCGGTACAGAAAAAAAAGACGTAATCCAAGATTATCTAAACCGATCAACCTTGATGAATTATGTAACCTAGAACACGCGCTCGACAAGCCGCATCAATGCTTTAAGCCATCATGATTGTGTAGTCACTAGGATACCAAAAAGCATAATGTAGAGTGAGCATCGACTCTAACCTCTGAGTTGGTGTCTGTTATGACTTTAGAGGTCTGTGGTGTTTGAAGGTCAGACTTCTCAAAAATTTAACCTTTAAGCCAAACTGAACTTTATTCCTATGTTCCCATCCTTCGGCCGTTTGACTCAGTACATTGCTATCTGTACTGCTCTATCTGTGCTATTTAGCGTTGAGAATTCTTCTTCACGAGCTTCTCAATCGCCGCTCAAAATTATTCGACAGGGTTCCTTGATTGAACTGAACAACCAAGAAGCTGATTTGGCTTGGGTTCAATGGCAAAGCACAGAAGCTGAACCGCTACGAGTTGGAATTCGGGATCTGGGATTAATGAGGCTTTTAGGCTTAGACCTACTGGACACAGATGATAGCACTCAACAACCTGTCGAGTGGTTTTCTTCAACAAACTCCTCCCCTCTGACTTTATTCGCTTTTCATCACTCACCGAATCGATATCTAGATGTTACCGCGATCGCTCAAAAGGGACAATGGGATTTGTCTATTGTCGGAACACGCCTGAAAATTGTCACGCCTCCAGCGACGATTAAAGCCATTCAACAACGCCCTCTTTCCCCTCCCGCTGATTTACCGATTTCTCCAGAACTGCTTCGGGCTTACCGAATATTACAAATTGAATTGGATCAGCGAGTCCTGTGGGAACATCCTCAGATCGCGCCTCAACCTGCAACCATTACTCCAAAACCTCTCCCAGATGACCCTAATTCGCCCTCTATCCCGGCGTTAATCCCCTGGACGATCCGTTTAGCGGCTCAACTTGATCCGGCTGCGATCGCCCCCTTTTCTTCTCTCTGGGATAACCCTCTGGGTGGACTCGAACAGGAGAGCGATCGCCACCAAACCACGCTCAAGTTTAATGTTCCTGTCGGTTGGCGTCCGGTTGTCTCAACTTTAAGTCATCCTAATCGTCTGAACATCGAAATTCGACCTGATTTTTTAGGGGAACGGAATATCCTCTGGATGCCGGGATTACGTTGGCGACAGCAATATATCGAAATCCCTAATTCTCAACCCACTGCTTCATCGCTGCCTAATCAACATTTTCCGGTCTTCTGGCTGGAAATCGATCTCACTCAGCCTCAACTTTCCCTAGACCCTATTCTCAGCCGCAATACTTCCCGTGTGGGATTGGCACCTTTATTGAAAACTGCTGCGCGATCGCAAGCCCTAGCCGCGATTAACGGAGGGTTCTTTAATCGTAATACTCTGTTTCCCCTGGGAGCTATTCGTCGCCAGGGACGTTGGCTATCGAGTCCCATTCTAAATCGAGGTGCGATCGGTTGGACAGATCAAGGTGAGATTGATCTCGACCGCTTGACTCGTTTTGAAACCTTAATCACGGCGACTGGAGATCGTTTTCCGATTCAACATCTCAACAGTGGATATGTCGAAGCCGGAATTTCTCGTTATACCTCCGACTGGGCTTCAACTTATGTTCCAGTTCTTGATCGTGAATGGGCAATGATTACCCGTAATCATCGCATTATTGAGCATCTATTTCGAGAAAGACCTGTCAAGCTTCCGGTACCCATTTCGGGTGATGATTCTCTCTTGGTTGTCCGGAATAATACGGAAAAAGTGACTCAACTCCCAGTCGGAACAGAAGTGAAAATTGAGAGTCAAACTGAACCGCCAATATGGGAAACTTACCCGCAAATTTTAGCCGCAGGGCCGTTATTGTTAAAATCCGGTGAAATTGTATTAGATGCGCCTTCAGAACGCTTTAGTGAGGCGTTTAGCACCCAACAGGCGATTCGTAGTGCAGTCGGTCGAACCCCAGACAACAAACTTCTTTTGGTTGCTGTTCACAATCGCCCTCTGGGATCAGGGCCGAATTTAACTGAACTGGCTCAAATTCTCCAAAAACTTGGGGCTGTTGAGGCTTTAAATCTGGATGGGGGGAGTTCTACCAGTTTATATCTTGGGGGTGAGTTGATTGATCGTCCTCCCCAAACGGCAGCCCCGATTCACAACGGGTTAGGAGTGTTTGGGCCGCCTGAAATCTGAGCCGAAATTGCTTTGAAGTTTTTGTAAACTGAACTGTACTTAAGTAAAGATTGCGTAAAGATTCTCCAAATTCCGTAGAATCAGGGATGACAATTGCCTAGATCAATTTGTTATGTTGGTTCATAGCGTTTAAGAGGCAGCAGGTTTAGAGAACTTATTTTCTAGCCGAATTGCTTCTGGGGATCAACTTGTTAGCTTCAGCCAGTTGATGTTCAGCTAACCCCGAAAAGAAGCAACCCGTTGATGGCAAGCTCAAGCTCGATGTCGGTGTTGAGAATTCTCAATCTCCCCAAAAGTTTAGAGCATAATGCCTGATCGGTGCATTTACTAAAATCCTTCTATCAACAAACTATTCTTCGAGGACAGATTATTATGGTAGCTATTCAAGAAAAGCCTCAAACTGCCACTCAACTTAAGACTTCTTCTCAAGGTGTTGCGTCTACAGAGTTACGTCCTTGGGGATCTTTTACGACTTTAGAAGAAGGCCCGGGTTATAAGATTAAACGGATTGAAGTTAATCCTGGACATCGCCTCAGTCTACAAATGCACCACCATCGTAGTGAACACTGGATTGTCGTTTCTGGAACTGCTAAGGTGACTTGTGGAGATCACGAAGAAGTGCTATTTGCCAATCAATCGACTTATGTTCCTCAGTGTACTTCTCACCGCTTAGAAAATCCTGGCGTGATTCCGTTGATCTTGATCGAAGTTCAAAACGGAGAATATTTGGGAGAGGATGATATCGTTCGTTTTCAAGATGATTATTCTCGCGCTCGAGCTCAAACGAAATAAAAAAAATAGGATAATATCATTTTGGATTACTAGGGATTAGAAATTGGGGATATGGGGTCAGACACCTTTCCTTTTCTGATCTCTAGTAGTAGTCTGGAATTGTGAGCTACTGATTTACTGTTCTAGTCGTTATGATACAAGTCACTCCAGCGGCAACTCGTGAAGTGTTTCGTCTAAAGTCAAAGCAAAAGAGTGCCAATGCTTTATTTCGCGTGCGGGTGCAGCCCGGTGGATGTTGTGGTTTGTATTATCAAATGACGTTTGATCAAGTCTTACAACCCGATGATGTGGTTTACAAGTGTGGTGAGATTCAGGTTGTGATTGATACCCAAAGTTTGAGTCAACTTGAAGGTTTGACTTTGGACTACTCAGAGGATTTGATGGGGGGAGGATTTCGCTTCAATAATCCTCATGCTGCTCAAACCTGTGGTTGTAGTCATTCATTTCAGGCGAGAGTTTGAGAGATCTTAACAATATTTTTTTAAACCACACTTGACAAATTATAGTTTTATTACCTATAGTAACAATTTGGGTATCAAAATAATTAAAGAATTCAGTCTAGTATCCTGTTGCCAAGGGGTCAAGGGATTCTCTGCTCAATTGAGCAGGAGCGTGAATCTTTAAAGAGCGTCAAGTCCAAAAAAGGTGAAATTCCAAGAGATTGTCCTGTCCACGCCAGACGACTGACATCAAAAAGCCTCCAGTCATTGGAAAAGCCCAGCCTAAGCAGCTTATGTTGTGAAGGGATAAAGTGTCAGTTCATCTAGAGTTATTCAGGAAACTTTCACTCAAATTCACCCGATAGACAGAATTTTGAAGGTATCCCCAATTGATCCGCATCGCCGGAAAATTGGTGTCCTCGTAGAGTTAGAGATCTCAAATCAAGCTCTCAGTGATGAGAGTTGAAGTCGGTAGACTCAGTAGATAACGGGGAATGACTAACTGCGGTTAGTGTTCTACGCAACGGTGAATCAAGCCTAAAGCCGTAACTCGTGAGGTTCAGCTTGCCCATCCTTCTCCAAGAGTAGAGAGGGAAAACTTTCAACGGAAGTTGATTCAGACAAAGACTCTAAAACCAGAAAATGCCGATTTGAGGAAATATGTGATAACTCATGCCCACTATACAGCAACTTATTCGATCTGCACGAGAAAAAGCACTGAAAAAGACAAAATCGCCAGCGCTTAAGAGTTGTCCGCAGCGCCGAGGCGTTTGTACAAGAGTCTATACAACCACACCCAAAAAACCCAATTCAGCACTGCGTAAAGTCGCCCGGGTACGATTAACTTCCGGCTTTGAAGTCACGGCTTACATCCCCGGAATTGGTCATAACTTACAGGAACACTCAGTTGTGATGATTCGTGGAGGTCGGGTTAAAGACTTACCGGGAGTCCGATATCACATTATCCGAGGGACTCTAGATACAGCCGGAGTCAAAGACCGTCGCCAAGGACGATCTAAGTATGGGGCTAAACGTCCTAAGTAAAAGTATGAAGTTAAGTCATCAAATGACCGATCTTGGATGAAATGATTAATAATCAAAAGCAATTAGGGTAAAAATTAGGTATGTCTCGTCGTAGAGTAGTTCAAAAACGTCCTGTTCCCCCAGACTCGGTGTATAATAGCCGCCTAGTGAGTATGATGGTTCGTCGCATTATGAGGCATGGGAAAAAATCTCTAGCCTACCGAGTTATTTATGATGCGATGAAAATTATCGAAGAACGAACCGGGTCTGAACCGTTAGAACTGTTTGAAAAAGCAGTACGAAACGTGACTCCGTTAGTGGAAGTTAAAGCTAGACGGGTAGGGGGTGCAACTTACCAAGTACCGATGGAAGTTCGCTCAGAACGGGGAACCACCCTGGCGTTGCGTTGGTTAATCAATTATTCCAGACAACGAGCGGGTCGGACAATGGCAATGAAACTGGCTAACGAGCTAATGGATGCTGCCAACGAAACCGGAAGTGCTGTTCGTAAACGCGAAGAAACCCACCGTATGGCAGATGCAAACAAAGCCTTTGCCCATTATCGGTACTAAAATGAATGAGGTGGGGATAGCAGTGATTTCCGCAAACAGATAGAATCTTAATGAAGGCTTAAAAAGGAGGTAGCTGTGGCACGTACTATCCCGCTTGAGAGAGTACGTAATATTGGTATTGCAGCCCACATCGATGCGGGCAAGACAACCACAACTGAACGGATTTTATTTTATTCAGGTGTGGTTCATAAAATGGGTGAAGTCCACGATGGTAATGCGGTAACAGACTGGATGGCTCAAGAGCGGGAGCGTGGTATTACGATCACGGCTGCCGCTATCACTACCAGTTGGAGAGATCATCGCATCAACATCATTGACACTCCAGGTCACGTTGATTTCACGATTGAAGTCGAACGTTCAATGCGAGTGTTAGATGGAGTAATTGCCGTCTTTTGCTCTGTCGGTGGTGTTCAGCCCCAATCCGAAACCGTTTGGCGACAAGCAGAACGCTACAAAGTTCCTCGGATTGCATTCGTGAACAAAATGGATCGCACAGGCTCTAACTTTTTCAAGGTTTACGAACAAGTTCGTGATCGCTTGAGAGCCAACGCCGTTCCGATTCAAGTTCCGATTGGTAGTGAAAGTGACTTCCGGGGACTTGTAGACTTGGTGTCAATGAAAACATACATCTACACCAATGACTTAGGTACAGATATCCAGGAAAGTGATGAAATTCCCGATGAGGTCAAAGATCTCGTCGAGGAGTATCGCGAAAAAATGCTGGAATCTTTGGCTGAATGTGATGAAGCCATGATGGAAAAGTACCTAGGTGCCATTGACGGTGGCGAACTCCCGACAGAGGAAGAAATTCGCGCTGCAATTCGTAAGGCAACCATTGCCGGAACCATTGTCCCAGTCTTGTGCGGTTCTGCCTTTAAAAACAGAGGCGTACAACGGTTGTTGGATTGTGTAGTCGATTACCTACCTGCTCCGACCGAAGTACCAGCGATTAAAGGGACACTTCCGAGTGGAGAAGAAGAAGAACGTCCGGCCGATGACGAAGCCCCCTTCTCTGCACTCGCTTTCAAGATCATGGCTGATCCCTATGGTCGTTTGACCTTTGTGCGGGTCTACTCTGGAGTTCTTCAGAAAGGAAGCTATGTTTACAACTCAACTAAAGACAAGAAAGAACGTATTTCTCGTCTGATTGTGTTGAAAGCAGATGATCGCATTGAAGTTGATGAACTGCGAGCAGGAGACTTGGGAGCCGCTTTAGGTCTCAAAGATACCCTGACTGGAGATACGCTATGTGATGATAGCTCTCCAATTATTTTGGAATCTTTGTATATTCCAGAACCTGTAATTTCGGTGGCGGTCGAACCCAAAACCAAACAGGATATGGAGAAACTCTCCAAGGCTCTGCAATCTCTGTCAGAGGAAGATCCCACTTTCCGAGTGTCTATCGATCCGGAGACCAACCAAACCGTAATTGCGGGGATGGGAGAACTCCACTTAGAGATTCTAGTAGACCGGATGTTACGGGAGTTTAAGGTCGAAGCGAACGTGGGCGCACCCCAGGTCGCCTATCGGGAAACCATTCGCAAAGCCGTTAAAACTGAAGGTAAGTTTATCCGTCAGAGTGGAGGTAAAGGTCAATACGGCCATGTCGTAATTGAACTCGAACCGGGCGAACAGGGAAGCGGCTTTGAATTTATCTCCAAAATTGTCGGGGGTTCTGTTCCGAAAGAATATGTTAACCCGGCAGCAGAAGGGATGAAAGAAGCCTGTGAATCGGGTGTAATTGCCGGATATCCATTGATTGATGTCAAAGCGACTTTAGTCGATGGTTCCTATCACGATGTAGACTCCTCTGAAATGGCTTTTAAGATTGCGGGTTCGATGGCAATCAAACAAGGAGTTCAGAAAGCCTCACCTGTGCTGCTTGAGCCAATGATGAAGGTCGAAGTAGAAGTCCCAGATGATTTTATCGGTACTGTCATCGGCGATCTCAACTCCCGTCGGGGCCAGATCGAGGCTCAGGAAACGGATCAGTCACAAGGTCTGGCGAAGGTAACGGCAAAAGTTCCTTTAGCGGAAATGTTTGGTTATGCGACTGATATTCGGTCAAATACCCAAGGACGAGGAATATTCTCAATGGAATTTAGCCATTATGAGGAAGTTCCTCGCAGTGTGGCTGAAACTATTATTGCCAAGAGTAAAGGGGAATAATAGTTGAAAGGGGGCAAGAAGTGCAGGTGAGAAGATCAAATACAGATTAACTCCTTGTCGCCTTCTGCTCCCTCAGACTCAATCTAGAGTGATCAGGTTTTAGCCTCAATTATTCAACATCTAACATCTCGAATCAAAGATCAAGTAGGATATGGCACGCGCAAAATTTGAACGGAACAAACCCCACGTTAACATTGGTACAATTGGTCACGTTGACCATGGTAAAACCACTCTGACTGCTGCTATCACCATGACACTGGCAGCCGCAGGCGGAGCTAAAGCCCGTAAATATGAAGATATTGATGCGGCTCCTGAAGAAAAAGCTCGGGGAATTACCATCAATACCGCTCACGTTGAGTACGAAACAGAAAATCGTCACTATGCTCACGTAGATTGCCCCGGACACGCAGACTACGTGAAAAACATGATCACGGGAGCAGCTCAAATGGATGGAGCGATCTTGGTGGTTTCGGCAGCCGATGGCCCCATGCCTCAAACTCGGGAACATATTCTACTCGCTCGGCAGGTGGGTGTTCCGAGTCTTGTGGTTTTCCTCAATAAGCAAGACCAAGTTGATGACGAAGAGTTACTCGAACTGGTTGAATTGGAAGTGCGGGAATTGCTGAGTTCCTATGATTTTCCGGGCGATGATATCCCCATTGTTTCTGGTTCGGCTCTCAAAGCTGTAGAAGCCTTAACTTCCAACCCTGCTATTAAGAAGGGAGATGATGAGTGGGTTGATAAAGTCCTCAAACTCATGGATAACGTCGATGAATACATCCCCACCCCCGAACGTGCGGTTGATAAGCCTTTCTTGATGGCGGTAGAAGATGTCTTCTCCATCACCGGTCGGGGTACTGTGGCAACGGGCCGGATTGAACGGGGTAAAGTCAAGGTGGGTGAAACCGTTGAGCTGGTCGGTATCAGAGATACTCGTAGCACAACTGTAACGGGTGTAGAAATGTTCCAGAAAATCCTAGACGAAGGAATGGCTGGAGACAACGTTGGATTGTTGCTGCGGGGTCTGCAAAAAGCCGATATCGCTCGGGGTATGGTACTAGCCAAACCGGGTAGTATTACCCCTCACACTCAATTTGAGTCTGAGGTGTATGTTCTCAAAAAAGAAGAAGGTGGTCGTCATACACCCTTCTTTTCTGGCTATCGTCCTCAGTTCTATGTACGAACCACGGATGTAACGGGTACAATCGACAGCTACACTGCTGATGATGGTTCCAATGTAGAAATGGTTATGCCGGGAGACCGGATTAAAATGAACGTGACTCTAATTACTCCAATTGCAATTGAGCAGGGAATGCGCTTTGCAATTCGTGAAGGAGGACGGACTATCGGTGCGGGAGTTGTGTCGAAAATTGTGAAGTAGGCACGGCCTATAAACACTGATCAAAGAAAACAGCTCGTCTTTAACCAATTGCGTTAATTCGTACAGTGGTAACTCAGGCGGGCTGTTTACTCCCGTGAAGTTCTACCTGATATTGTGAAAATATTAAAATGGAATGATTTTCTTCAATTTGGAAGTTGATCGGTTGTTAACTTAAACCGTTTTAAACCGATGAATTAGACCAGAAGAAAACGATTCTGATCACTATTTCTGACTTCAAAAGCAGACAATAAAACTGTCATGCTTGTTAACAAGTCAGAGCTTTGTGTGGTCAGAATACTCAAATGTTCTAGGGATGAGTATTTTACCCGTTTTGGGTAACATCTTGAAAACAGAAGTCGCTAAAAACTTAAACCGAACCTGGAAAACTCAAAACCCAATGGCTACTATTCAACAGCAAAAAATTCGTATCCGTCTCAAAGCATTTGATCGTCGTCTGCTGGATACATCTTGTGAAAAAATTGTCGATACAGCTAACCGTACAGGGGCAACCGCAATCGGCCCTATTCCTTTACCCACAAAACGACGCATTTATTGTGTTCTTCGTTCTCCTCACGTTGATAAAGATTCGCGAGAACATTTTGAAACTCGTACTCATCGCCGCATCATTGATATCTATCAGCCTTCCTCTAAAACCATTGATGCGTTGATGAAATTGGATTTACCTGCGGGTGTGGATATTGAAGTCAAGCTTTAGGCTGAATCCATCAATTTTGTAGTATGCTGCTCGAAAATATAGCCATCACGGAGGAACAGGGCAAAGAAATCCGTTAAAGTAAAATAAAAGAAGCGCACACCATAAACGGACAATGGCATCATCTTCCTCAATAGCAGTTCGAGAACTTCCCCTGTTTCCACTTCCAGAAGTGGTTCTATTTCCCGCCATACCTCTGCCGTTGCATATTTTTGAGTTTCGTTATCGGATTATGATCAACACCATCCTCGAAAGCGATAGTCGCTTTGGGGTTGTGATGTTTGATCCAACTCAAGGTAAAGTCGCTTCTGTCGGGTGTTGTGCTGAAATCATTCAGCATCAGCGTTTACCCGATGATCGCATCAAAATGATCACCCTGGGACAGCAACGATTTCGTGTCTTAGAAGCTGTTCGAGAAAAACCCTATCTAGTTGGGTTGGTTGAATGGATAGAAGATGTCCCCCCCCAACACGATCTTAAACCTTTAGCAACGGAAGTTGAAGGCTTGCTGCGAGACGTCGTTCGCCTCTCTAGTAAGCTGATGGATCAAAGCATCAAGCTCCCAGAAGATATTCCCAGTTTACCAACAGAACTGTCTTACTGGGTGGCGAGTAACCTCTATGGTGTACCCGCAGAGCAACAAGCTCTTTTAGAAATGCAAGATACCGCAGTTCGTTTAGAACGGGAAGCAGAAATCTTGAGTTCAACTCGTAGTCACTTAGCGGCTAAAACCGTTCTCAAAGATACCTTTGAAAATCCTGTCGATCCCAACTAAGTGAACTCCTGAAAACTTGTTAATTTTGTGAGACTTCACAATTGCCGAGCTTGTACCAACTTTGGACTGCTAACCAACTACCGGATAGCAGTCCTGCTAAACTTAGAGTTAAACCGCTGTAGGGAATCAATAAACCAAATATGGGTAAAGCCACTCCCGCAATTGTGCAGATTATAGCCGCCAGAGACGCTTGACGATGTTTTCCGAGTCCCCAGACCAAAACGATTAAAATCGGACAAATCAGCGCAAAAGCCAGTTTAGCATCGATTAAACGACTGCTGTAGGTCAGAGTCAGTAAACAAGCAAAGAAAATACTCGCTGCGATCGCAATATCTCTCAAACTCAAGGGTAATGACAAATTCAACAACAGAATCCACCACAAAAAGATTGCCGGAGCTAACAACAGCAAACGCGGTAAAATTCCTGTATTCGTCACCGGATCAGTAGCGGTAAAAACACCTAACGGATTACGCACCGAAACATTTCCCTCAAAAATCCAAGTTAACTCTCGCTGTCGTTCTCCTTCCTGCGTCACTGTCGGGAGAGCGCCCGAAAAATCAGCATTGGGAAAATTGGCGTTTACGGTTAACCGAAAATTAGACAGAAGTTGTCCCATTGGTTCATACACCCAACGAGGCGCACCTTGGGCTTGATACGTTACCCGAAACCGAGTTGTTTCTCCAGGCGCTAAACGAAACGGAAACCCATAGTCCCCTGGATTAACCGATACCAATGGTTTTTCCTCTTTTTCGACTTGAAAATTTTGGAGGATCTTATATCCGAAAGGGGGACGAACTTCAAAGAAAAACTGCTGAATATCACTGAGTCGGTTGATGACCTGATATTCGGCTTCAAAGTCCACACTATACAACCATTGACGAGTCGCCGGATCAGTTGCTTGATCGATTCTGAGTTGAATTTGTGAACCGGCGATCGCCAAAAACCGATCCACTTTCCGGGTTGCTTCTTCCTCAATTTGTTGATTATCAACCCAGCGATAGCGAGTATAAGTTTCTTCAAGTTGATAACGCACTTGAGGTGCTGCTTGTTCAAGCCGTTCACCTGAAACCGTCGTCACCACTTGAGCCACTTTTTGTTGTTCCCAGTGATGATATCGATTTGCGAGGGTCGAACACAGAAAAAATCCCCCCACCAAAATCACTAAAATCAAACCCAGATGAGGTAACTTTTGAATCACCAAAACATAGCGTTCTAACTCTCCTTGAAGAATAGCGGCGACAGAGGGTTCAGCTTGACGAGAATTCGACCAAGTAATCATCGCCATCACCAAGCCAAACGCTAAAACTAATAGCGCCAATTTCCAAGAAAATTGAACGATGTTCGATCCAAAATTAATTAACTCATTCGGATGGGTTAAATCGGGTAAATTCGGAATGCCTTGAAACGAAGAATACATCTCTAAAATCCGACGAGAAAAATATGTACAACTCTACTTATATTCATCCGCTCAGTCTCTACTCCGGTCTAGATAAAAAGAACTACAAGCTCATACCCAGACCTTCCTGATTTTCGACTCTCATCAAAATCAATCCCACTTCACTTTAATTAACGATTCACTATCGAATAGCTGCCAAAAATTTTGAGCGTTTTTGTATAAGTTGCTAATTCAGCTAAAGCCAATTTTACGGATTGATCACAAGTATTAGCTTCCAGATCAATAAAAAATAAATAATCTCCGAGTAATCGCTTTGTGGGACGAGACTCAATCCGACTCATATTAATCCCTTGTTCTGCAAAGACCTGTAACGGTTTAACTAAAATACCTGGCTTATTTTCCAGCACACTAAAGGCTAAAGACGTATGATTCCCTCCGGGTGACGGTTGTAAACTCACCACCCAAAAGCGAGTACAATTATCCGGATAATCATTAATCGGATGAGCTAAAATCGGTAACTGATATAAACTTGCGGCTCGTTCTGATGCAATGGCTCCAGCGGTTGTCTCCTGATCTAAATGTTGTAGGGCTTCTGTGGTGGAATTTGTGGCAATTTGTCGGACTTGGGGAAGGTTTTGATTTAACCACTCCTGACATTGAGCGAGGGCTTGAGGATGGGAATAAACGACTTCAATCTCTTGTGGATTTTTTGCCAGAGAAATCAAAGCATGAGAGATGGGTAACACTAAAGCTTGCTGAATTTGGAGTGTATCGATTTGCCAGAGTGTATCTAAAGTCATGCTGACACTACCTTCAATGGAGTTTTCTACAGGTACCACTCCTAAATCGACTTCTCCCCTTGCCACCGCCCACAGGGTTTGAGCAATGCTGGGATAGGGATAAAGTGAAGATTTTAAGCCTTTAGTCTCAACTAAATATCTAACGTAGGCTGTAGCTGCGGCTTCTGCATAGGTTCCCGCAGGGCCTAAATGGGCGATAGAAAATTGCATTTTGATCAATTTGATAACAAAAAATAGTTAGGAAACGAATTCACTTGAGTTTTCGATTGTCAGCTTAATCTGTAATTGGAAAAACAGACATTAGCTCACGAAAAAGTCTTCACTCCATTTTTCTCCTTTCCTTGTCGAACGACAATTTGAATTGATCAAGTCTGACGATCAGAGATTCCTCCAAAAGGTAGAAATTATTTCTATTTTCTCCAGATGTTGGTCATCAGTTGAGAGAAGACGTTATAATTCTTTACTTTTGACTGATTATTTCTACCCATATGATGAGACAATTAACTGACCGTATTGAGGATTTATATGCTTTGATTGTTGAATGGTCTTTTTCTTTTGATCCGGATCACGTCACAAATTGTTAAAATTAATTAAAATAAGCTTACAAAGTTTTCAATTTTAAGGGTTCTATGGTAGCTAAATTTAACGCAACTCAGTCTGTTGAAATGGCAGTAACGCAACAGCAGATTCCTATTCAACATTATTTGCGTCAACCCAGACGTTTAATGAATGCTTTAGCCGATCCGAGTCGGTTAGAACAACTCAGCAAAGATACTTTTCGGCTCAAAATGCGCCCTTTGTCGTTTCTGATGCTGACGATTCAGCCGACAGTAGACCTAAAAGTTTGGGCTTTAGCAGACGGAACAATTGGCTTAAAATCAGTAGGCTGTGAGATTCGCGGAGTTGAATATATTAATCAACGCTTTTCTCTAAAATTAGTCGGACGTTTATCCCCAAGCCAGAAAGAAGGTACAACTCACCTGACAGGTCAAGCCAACTTAGAAGTTCAGGTGGAATTACCCCCAGCCTTAAAATTCACACCGCTATCGATTTTAGAAAAAACCGGGAATGGCTTACTCAAAAGTGTTCTGATGACGATTAAACAAAGATTGATGCACAACCTGCTGTGTGATTATCGTCAATGGGCTTCTGAACAAAATGAAACTTCAGTCAATCAGCCTGAGTCTGTTCTCTCGGGTGAAGGTCAAACCATCTGATTAGGATTAGGATCAAGTTAAATCGAGAGGAAGTGAGAGTTGACAGGGAGTAAATGAAAGTCGATGTTGACGACTCGGGCCATAACGTTGTAAGGCTTGTCGGTGTTTTTTTGTTCCATATCCCTTGTTATTACTGAGATCATACTCCCGATATTTGTCCGCTAAACGCACAATTAATTCATCTCGCCACACCTTCGCGACAATACTCGCAGCGGCGATTACGGTTGAAGTCTGATCCCCTTTAATCACCGTTTGTTGGGGAATCAATAAATCCCGAATCGGTTGATTCCCATCAATCAAACATAAGTCGGGAGGCGGTTTTAACTTCAAGATTGACCGCTTCATCGCTAATAAGCTCGCCTGGAGAATATTAAGCCGATCAATTTCTTGTACGGAGGCTACCGCCACTTGACAAGACAACGCCATCGCCCGAATCTCTTGCGCCAATCGCTTCCTCATTAGAGGCCGTAACTGTTTGCTATCTCGCACACCTGCCGCAGTTAAGGCTGTAATGGCTTCATCTGATAAAATTACAGCCCCCGCTACAACTGGGCCAAATAAAGCTCCCCGCCCAACTTCATCAATACCAGCAATCAATTGAGGCATAGAATCCTGTGATTTATGAGAACTTCAGTTGCCCAGTTTCCGAACCAAGACACCCTACTCGGTGGTTGCAGAAGAACGGCGACGGCGACGACGTTTTGGGGAAGACTCTTCTTCTTCTTCAGAATCATCCTCTAAATCCATCCCTTCGTCTGCATCCTCTGAAATCGCTAAAGAGGGAGTAGGGGAAAATTCTTCTTCAACAGGAGACTCTTCGATAGACTCCTCGATAGACTCTTGGCTTACCTCTGTCGGAGAATCTAACTTCAGGGTTAACTCCACTGGGGCAGGTGCAGGTATAGGTGGACTCGGTGGACTGACCTCAATTAATTCTTCTTCATTTTCCTCTAACAGATCTTTGGGTGAGGGGGGGTCTTCTCCGGGTAAACAGACCGTCACGATCACATTTCTAGAATTTTTTGGAGTTTTACTCGAAAGCATCAGCGGGGAAATACCCATCATCGCGTACATTTGCTGTTCATCGGTAGTCATTTCAACAGAAACCACTTCTGGCGGTTCGGTTGTGGGTTTGAGAGTATCTGATTTAGCTGTGCGACTGCGTTCGGCTAATCCACTTCTAGAAGATAATCCCTCTGATAATTGAATTTCAGAGCGATTTTCGGTGTATCCACTGGTTGGGGTTAAGCGCAAATTATTACGACTGGGTTCATCTTCGCGAACCAAAGAATCCAAATCTCCAATTCGCCGCCGCCGCCGCCGCCGAGCATTACTTCCGGTATGATCTTGATAACTCGGATGGTTAATTAACTCTAATTCTTGTAAATTGCTGACTGCATCTAGTTCGACTGTTTCCGGTTCTGAGCGAGTTTGGGGTGCATCCAAGATCACGGTTTTTGCAAGTTGCTGTTCTGTTGTTTCTGGTAAACCGACAGACGAGCTATTACGAGGCGTTAGGACAATTCGTTCTGCACTACTGCTACTGTTGCTACTGCTACTACTAATACTGCTTTCTGGAAGTTCAACTTCTGCCAACTCACCCGGAAGATGAACTAAATGCCCTAAACCGCTACAAGTCGGACAAGGACGACCAAATAACTCGTAAATATTTTGTCCTTGACGTTTGCGGGTTAACTCGACTAATCCTAACTCTGACAATTGAGCAATTTGAGGTCTAGCTTTGTCGGCTTTGAGAACTTTATTAAAATGTTCTAGCACTTGCAATTGATCGCGGCGTGAATCCATATCGATAAAATCGACAATAATTACCCCAGCAATATTGCGTAAACGTAACTGACGGGCAATTTCGGTCGCTGATTCACAATTAGTCCATAGCACCGTTTCTCGCGAAGTCGCCGAACGAGTAAACGAACCGGAGTTAACATCAATCACCGTTAAGGCTTCGGTTGGCTCAATCACAATATAACCCCCGGAAGGCAGATCAACCCGAGGTCGCAAAGCTTCGCGAATTGCCGCATTCACCCGAAAATATTCTAGAATCGGAATGCGTTCTCGGTGGTGATCAATCAAAACGCCCTGGGGTGCTTTACCGACACTCCAATTCATCAGGTGTTGCTTGACGCGCTTAATCCCCGTATGAACATCAACGACAATGCGATTGACATCGCCGCTGTACATATCGCGCAATACCCGTTGAATAAAGTCATCATCGCGATTGAGTAAAGCCGGAGGTCGAGTGGAACTGGCTTCTTGCTGAACATTTTCCCACTGTTTTTGCAAGCTTTCTAGGTCTTCTAAAATGGCATCTTCTGCCATACCTTCGGCTTCTGTTCGCACGAGCAAACCCATTCCCGATGGTTTAATTAAGATTGCCAGCGCTTTCAGGCGATTCCGTTCAGTTTCAGAGCGAATCCGACGGGATAAATTGACGCCCCGTCCATAGGGCATCAGAACTAAATAACGGCCCGGTAAGGTGATATTTCCCGTCAATCGTGGGCCTTTTGTACCTGTGGGTTCTTTCATCACCTGCACCAATACTTTCTGTTGAGGTGCTAATAACTCGGTGATTGAACCCGAAGATTTTTTCAGTCGTAGGGGTCCGAGATCAGAAACATGGATAAATCCATTTCGTTCTGCATCCCCTATATTGACAAAAGCGGCATCAATTCCAGGCAAGACATTTTCAACAACTCCCAGATAAATATCACTGACTTGGTGACTTCCTGTCGCAACAACGAGTTCTTGAATTTGATCTTCGGAAAAAACAGCCGCAATTCGATGCTGTTCGGCAATGATAATTTGTTTTGACATCTAATTTCCTCAAAACTTTGCAACACAAGAGGCAGCTACGCTGCGTGTACCTCGGATGTTGACTTGAGTTGTTCTCGGAGCGTCTCCGCAGGAGAAGGGTTGATAAATGATGTTTCTTCTAATGGATTGAGTCGGAACGGGAGAATAACCCATTTGAATCGGCTCACAGATCATTTCCACAATAATAAACTGAAACAGATATTGATCATGAAAAACGGATTAAGCCCAGTTCAAGCAGCATAGATTTTGACAAACAAGTGTACAAAGCGAATCCGTTAAAACTGAAAAATCGTTCAACTGAGATCTCACCACGACAGTCGCTTCTCTTAGGCAGATCCCAAGACCACACTGTTTCCTGATCTCCGATTTTCGCTTTTTCTGCTAACGATTCATCGTTGTCCCTTGACAAGCAAAATGGTGCAACTGAGGTCTTTCCTTGTGATCTAAACTAGCCTGTTGACATGAGATAAACGGTAATCATTTTTTGTTAATTGAGATCCGGTTGACAATTCACGGTTCTGAACATCTGTTTAACTCTGCTGCCATCAGAGAAGAATACTACTTTGCAGTGGTTTTTGGGAAAAAGAATGATTAACATTAATTAACATTAAAATCATTCCTGAGTTGGCTTAACTGATCCCTTAACTATCTGTTGCTCATTCCTTCTTCACTGAGTGAGGTGGGTTCGTTTGGCTTCAAGGACGCTTAACAGGTCACTCACTCAATATACTGCTTACCCTACGAAAAAATTTTGCCCCATCGTTATTAAGCAAATTTAACTAGAGTTTCAGCAATACCAACCCGGTTTCTCAATAGGGTTAAAGGTTTGAAAGTTTGATATTCTATTCTGACGGAGTTGCTCCACTCGAGAAAATCTCAAGACTCTGCGGTACTCTGACAAGAAGGGCTTGGCGCTCAAGAAACTAAGTTTCTCAAGAGGTTAGTCTAGCAAACTCAAACATTCCCTATTTTAGGCTCAAGACTACTTTTTTTGCCGCTGACTCTAAGATTGATCATCGATTCCCTGAGCGACCTCTTGCCCTCATAAATAATCGGATTACCGACTCTACGGGCGCAGTAATTTAGGCAAATTTCAAGGTTGGCTGATGAACCCCAGTTTCAGTAGAGACGTGCTATAGCGTGTCTATACACCGGAAAAACCTAACCAGCACGGAGAATTCTACAACGATCAACTGAACCCTTTAACTAGAATTTTAGACCGATCTGTTGGTTCAATTCTCAAAGTTTTGACGAATCTCTCCGAACAAAATCGTTCTGTTGGGTTCTGACCTCAACCCCTATGAAGTTCTCCCATTAGAGGTTGTTTGGATAAAACGGTGTAAAATTTTTCCCAGGTGATATACCGATTACACTGACCCACTCTAAGTAGGAGGGCAGCTTTTTTCCGGAACCTTCCCAGTTGAGTTCTTCTGAGTCTCGGTTGTCTCACCGATCTAAACAAGCGACTCTAGCTAAAGATTGTCACCGCTTGTAGCCTTAGCCCTAAATTCTATAATAACATCTATTTTGATTCAACAAAAGAGAAGCTATTTCCCAAAGGGAATAAAATCTAGTTAACAGCCCTCCGAAATTAACGCCCAAGGCACTCTCGGAGTGTTGCTCTACGCTATTATTACTGAAGGATCAAGCGCTGACGGTGAATGTGCAGCAGTTGAAATTCCTCCTGGCTAACCTGTTCTAACATATAGAGAATCTGTTCTGGACGGAGTTGAGTGCCATCATTACGACAACCGCCGACATACCGTAAAGTTACCGTTTCCGCATCCTTGGGATCTGATATTCCCGGCTGACAACGGGTAGATGAATCAACTAACTCTAACTCAAACAATTGTTCGCGTAAATTAATGTATCGAGTTTTACCAGATTTGGTTATTTTCTCGTAAATCATCTCCTGACGGTTAACAATTTCGGCGATCCATCCCCGCCATTGCTGTTGATCTAAGCCCAAACCACTCGAACTGAGTGTTAACAAATACTCCGCCTTTTCTAAGGACTGAGACGCAGTTTGCGACTTGACCGATTGATATTCCGCGTGATAGATCGGCAAATCAGCAGGTAAATGAGCCTTTAAGATCTCTATAAACACTGACTTTTCCATCGATTCCGTCAGATCAAATTCGATAATTTCTCCACTACTGGTTGCCCCCAAAGGTAAAGCATTGGCGCAAATGATGCGAGGACTAGGATGATATCCCCCAGTAAACGAAATCGGAAGCGTTGCCCGACGTGTCATCCGATCTAACAATTTCATCAAATCGAGATGACCCACTAAAGCCATATCCCCCTGTTTCCCCATAATCACCCGTATTCGTTCAACTCGTTGAGAGTCGGGGACAAAATGACCGGAAAACTGCGGAATGGGTGGAGCTTCAATCACAATATTGTGTCCAAAATCGACCCCACAAACCCCACAGTGAGAACACCCTTCAAAAGAACAATCCGGGACAATTGCTGCTTCTAAAGCCCGTTGTAAATCAGTTTTTAACCAATTTTTGTCAATTCCGGTATCAATATGATCCCAGGGCAGAGGTTGATCGAGTGACTGTTGAGAGTCTGTTGTTTCAGACTCAGCCAACTCCATCACATTCCACTCTCCATTCTCTATCTGTCGATATTTCCAACTCATACCCGCTTCTGCGATCGCCTCTGTCCAAGCGGCAAACGCCCGATCTTGGCTTTCCCACCAAGCATCCATTCCGGCGCCGAGTTCCCAAGCCCGACGCACCACCGGGGCCAAACGGCGATCGCTGCGTCCGACAAAATCTTCCATTGCCGAAATGCGGATATCGGTAAAATTGGCTTTAACACCTTTCATGCGGCGAAATTCGGCTTTGAGTAATTCTTGTTTGCGTTCAAACTCAGCCGTAGAAACCGAATGCCACTGAAACGGCGTGTGAGGTTTCGGGGTAAAGTTAGAAATTGTCAGGTTAATATTTAGCCGTCGTCGCTTCGGTGCAGTACATTGACGTTGCAACCATCGCACGGTTTCGGCTATTCCCAACACATCGGCATCCGTCTCACCCGGTAAACCAATCATAAAGTACAGTTTCAGCTTATCCCAACCTTGTTCGTAAGCGGTTTTTACCCCTCGTAACAGTTCTTCATTGGTTAACCCTTTGTTGACAATATCGCGCATTCGTTGAGTACCGGCTTCTGGGGCAAAAGTTAGACTACTGTGCCGCATCCCACCAATAATATTGGCAATATTTTCATCAAAGCGATCAACCCGTTGACTGGGTAAAGACAGGGAAACACTTTTATTTTTGAGGCGGTTTTTCACCTCCAAGCCTAAAGCGGGTAAGGCTAAATAATCAGAACAACTCAGCGACAGTAAGGAAAACTCATTATATCCGGTTGCTTTCATGCCTTTTTCAATGGCATCGACAATTTGTTCCGGTTCCACATCTCGCGCTGGACGGGTTAACATTCCCGGTTGACAGAAGCGACAGCCTCTCGTGCAGCCCCGTCTAATTTCCATTGTCAGGCGATCATGGACAGTCTGCACGTAGGGCACCATCGTAATCGAGTAGGCAGGCATAGGAGTCGCTACCCGTCGGAGAATGCGCTTGGGGACATCGGAACGGTTGGGATGTACAGAACCATCGGCTGCCATCTCATAAAATTGCGGCACATAGACCCCAGGAACTTGTGCCAAGTCGAGGAGTAAGTCTTCTCGGGTTAAACCGTTGACCTTGCCTTCTTCGATAATTAGGCCAATTTCGGGTAATAATTCTTCACCATCCCCCAAAGCGATGAAATCAAAAAAGTCGGCGTAGGGTTCGGGGTTGGAGGTTGCTGTTTGTCCCCCGGCAAAAATTAAGGGATATTCTCCGAGGGGAGTTTTGCCGTCAGCGTTTTGGCGTTCTTTCCAAGTTAGGGGAATTTTCGCTAAGTCCAGCATTTCCAGGATATTTGTCGCCCCGAGTTCATAGCTGAGACTGAAGCCGAGAATGTCAAATTCTTGGAGTTCCCGACGGGACTCTACTGCAAATAAGGGAGTTTGGGTTTGGCGGAGTTTGTCGGCCAGATCAGGGGCCGGGAGATAGGCGCGATCGCAAAGTTGCCTCGGTTGAGTGTTAAGGATATTGTAGAGAATGATATGTCCTAAGTTGGAGGCGCCCACTTCGTAGATTTCGGGATAGGTTAATGCCCAATGGACTTGGGCTGAGTCCCAGGGCTTGTGTTTCGCGCCTAGCTCGTTTCCTAAATAGCGAGCAGGTTGATTAATTTCGGGGGTAATGAGCTTTTCGACTGCTACTGGCACTGTAAACCTCGCTTTACATCACTTTCTTTCGGGATTGAGGAATTTTCAATTCCTGAGTCAACTTTAGCGGAGCAATCTTTTGGGTATAACTCTTTGTTGACTTTTATTGATTGATTAACGATTCTTCATTATTATCTTATCGAATATTTGAACGGTAGGGTTGGAGCGGATCTCGGTAAAAGTGGTAATTTAGAGTCAGGGAGTTGAGACTCTAATCAGGCTGGAACAATTTGCTCTATCCAACAATCTAAGTTGATGAAAGAGACGAGAGTTTGATTCTGTGGGGGAGTGGAGTTTCAGATCTGAAAGGGTAGTTGATCGAGAAACTGGGTTGAGTGATACAGATCACTTTAAAGTTTCCTTTACGATCACAAGCATCAAACAGTATTCATTAGAGAATTAATATAAGCAGAGTTACTCCAAATAGCAATTATGGCAGCTACCAACGTAATTCGCCAACTTGTTTCCAAGGCACTTTATTTCAAACGCCTGACACCGGAGATCGAAAATGAGATCAACACCGAACTCAGTCGTCTCGGTTATATTTCGGATACGGACTACGAAGCTCTTGAACTGTTAATGGAAGAAATGGATGCAGGTCGCGTCCAACTCGTTCCCAGTCCTTGAAGAAAAAACCCAAGCCCAGATGAATCGGTGCATCTATATGATCAGATATGGAATCCCGACTCGAAGGGTTTTGACTAAGATTTTAGGTTAAATTCGGACAAACAAATTTTATTGAATTGAAGTGACTCTTTGAGTAAAAATTTACCGTAAATTTTTACATTCTGATTTTGATCAAACAACAATAAACTTAATCCGCTTGAAACCCAAAAGTTCCTAATTTTTTTTAACATTTGATCTGAACCTCTAAAACTCAACTTTTTTGGTATGATCTCTAGGCTATGCCCACCGACTGTTTTTTGCGCTCATGCAATTTGCTAAACGTCTAGAGAAGATTCCCCCCTACCTGTTCGCTGCAATCAGTCGTAAGCGAGAAGAATTACTCGCCCAAGGAATTGATCTGATTAATTTGGGAGTGGGCGATCCGGACTTACCGACACTAACTCCTGTGTTACAAGCGATGCACGCCGCTTTAGACGATCCTCAAACTCACAACTATCCCCCCTATCAAGGTCTAAAAGAATACCGCCACGCTACAGTCAGGTGGATGGAACGTCGGTTTGGGGTGGTTGGACTTGATCCACAAACGGAAGTGATTTCTTCGATAGGCTCAAAAGAAGCCATTCACAACACCGCTTTAGCCTTTGTCGAACCGGGAGACTTGACGTTAGTTCCCGATCCGGGTTATCCAGTCTATCGTACTTCAACATTATTTGCAGGAGGTGAACCTTACCCGTTACCGTTGAAACCTGAAAATCGATTTCTCCCCGATTTAAGTTTAGTTCCTGAAGCGGTTGCTCGTAAAGCTAAATTACTTTGGATCAATTATCCTAATAACCCCACAGGTGCGGTGGCTTCTTTAGAAGATTTAGCAGAAATGGTGGCGTTTTGTCGAGAGTATGATATCTTACTCTGTCACGATCACGCCTATTCAGAAATTGCTTTTGAGGGTTATCAACCGCCCAGTGTTTTACAAGTGACTGGGGCGAAAGAAACAGCGATAGAGTTTCATAGCTTGTCGAAAACCTACAATATGACGGGTTGGCGAATTGGGTTTGTTGTGGGTAATGCAATTGGAATTCAAGGATTAACTCAAGTTAAAAGTAATGTTGATTCGGGGGTTTTTAAAGCGATTCAACAAGCGGCAATTACTGCTTATTCAACCTTAGAATCAGATCGTCAACCGATACTTTCTATCTATCAAAAACGCCGAGATCTTTTGGTTGGGGGTTTAAAATCAATGGGATGGTTAATTGAACCTCCGAAAGCAACCCTTTATGTATGGGTTCCGGTGCCTTCGGGTTATACTTCTACAGAATTTGTCACTTTACTACTCGAAAAATGTGGGATTGTTGTTGCTCCGGGGAGTGGTTATGGTGGGGCTGGAGAAGGATTTATTCGCATGGCAATTACAATTACTGAAGCACGAATTCAAGAAGCTATTGAACGGATGAAAAAAGCTGAAATTCGTTATAGTTAAGAACCTTACCCTAACTTTCTCCAAGCAACAGTGGAGAATTTGGTGTCGTAATTCTTAATTTCAATCAGAGTGTATCTGAATTAATATTCAATTCCCGTGGGAGTAGATCGAATCCATTTTATTTTAGACCTATTCCTGCCCTTGCTTGTAAAAATTTCAATGACTTTAATACAAATTAGAAGGTTTTGAACTATAATAAAAGACTAAACTCATAAATGGGTGACATTCATCCAATTGTTTGCGAGGCGAATCTAAAATTCAACATCTAATGACTACAACTCCCCGTCGCTATCACATCACCACCTTCGGCTGTCAAATGAACAAAGCCGACTCAGAACGCATGGCTGGAATTTTAGAAGAAATGGGGTTACTTTTCACCGCAGACCCCAACGAAGCCGATGTCGTTCTCTACAATACTTGCACCATTCGCGACAACGCCGAACACAAAGTCTATTCCTATTTGGGAAGACAAGCCAAACGCAAACACACTCAACCCAATTTAACCCTAATTATCGCCGGATGTGTCGCCCAACAAGAAGGTCAAACGCTACTGAGACGGGTTCCTGAACTGGATTTAGTCATGGGGCCACAACACGCCAACCGTCTACAAGAATTATTAGAACAGGTTGATGAAGGGAATCAAGTTGTTGCTACAGAACCGATTCATATTGTTGAAGATATCACAAAACCTCGTCGAGATAGCAATGTTACGGCTTGGGTAAATGTGATTTATGGCTGTAATGAACGTTGTACCTATTGTGTGGTTCCAAATGTACGCGGAATTGAACAGTCAAGAACTCCCGAAGCTATTCGTAGCGAAATGGAAGAATTAGGACGTTTGGGTTATAAAGAAGTGACTTTATTAGGTCAAAATATTGATGCTTATGGCCGAGATTTACCGGGTTCTACCCCAGAAGGACGCCACAAACATACCTTAACTGATTTGTTGTCTTTTGTTCACGATGTACCGGGAATTGAACGTCTGCGGTTTGCCACCAGTCATCCTCGTTATTTTACTGAACGTTTGATTAAAGCTTGTGCAGAACTTCCTAAAGTTTGTGAACATTTTCACATTCCGTTTCAGTCGGGTGATAACCAAATTTTGAAGGCGATGTCACGGGGATATACTCACGAAAAATATCGTCGCATTATTAATACAGTTCGTGAATATATGCCGGATGCGTCTATTAGTGCCGATGCCATTGTGGGGTTTCCGGGTGAAACCGAAGAACAGTTTGAAAATACTTTAAAGTTGGTTGATGAGATCGGATTTGATTTGTTGAATACTGCGGCTTATTCGCCCCGTCCAGGAACTCCGGCGGCGTTGTGGGAAAATCAAGTTCCAGATGACGTAAAAGCAGATCGTTTACAACGATTAAATCATTTAGTTGGGGTGAAAGCCGCCGAACGATCTGGGCGGTACTTCGGACGCATTGAAGAAGTGTTAGTAGAAGGGGAAAACCCCAGAGATCCTTCTCAGGTGATGGGACGGACACGCGGAAACCGTTTAACCTTTTTTGCGGGAAATCTTGCGGAATTGAAGGGTAAAGTCTTGAAAGTGAAAGTAACAGAAGTGCGGCCATTTAGCCTCACTGCTGAAGCAATTGAGTTATGTGTAAGCCGATGATTACTAAAATTAGTAAAGCAAATTCTAGCAGCGTTCGCAAGTTCAGTGCGTTGTTAATCTTGGGTGTAATTGGGATGGGAACGATGGCTTGTGAAAGTTCATCTTTGGTGTTCAAACAAAACCCAACAAAAACGGCTATTTTCGATCAAAATTCGGAACCAAATTTACCGACAACCCGGGAAAATGGGGATTTTATCCGTTCATCTCAAAAAACTTGGGAAGCAGTTAATGCGAACTCAAATGGGTTAAATTGTCACGGTCTTAATCTCAGTTATGAAGAACTGATCGATCCGCGAAATTCGGTGAAACTTGACATTGAAAACTGGCCGGTTGTCGGTCAACTCAAACAAGGACAAGACTTTGAAATTAACCTCGGACCCGCCGGATTAGGGATGGTTTATGATGCCCAACAAAATCCCTGGATGTATGTAGAAAATACTCGGGGAGAAAACGGCCCAAGTAATTGTTTTGTCCGGGCTAATCGTCGTTTTGTCAAGCCCATTTCCGTAAAAGCGTTTAATCAAGGTTAAAAGTCAACGCTGGGGAATTCATCCATTGTTCTTGATCAATTCTTATATCGCAAACCGTAAAGTCTTGATAAAAATTTTAACCGATTACCACTCCAATAAACAAGGGGCTTAAGCCCCTCATCTTATTGACTCATCGTCGTTCCTGAAGATCTTGAAGCCTGAATTTTTGAGCGGATTTCCTCAGTTTGGGTCAACAAATCTGATTGAGAAAATTGATTTTGTTCTCCGGTTTTCAACCATTTTAAATTCACGGTTTGATTTTCAGCTTCTGCATCTCCCAACACTAAACAAGCCACCGCCCCACTGCGGTCAGCCCGTTTAAACTGTTTACCAAAAGCGCTCCCACTCAAATCAACTTCAACGCTAAATTCAGCATTGCGTAACTTTTGGGCTAATATTGTCGCTTGACTTTCGGCTAATTCCCCGCGAGAAACGATATAAAAATCAAGTTCAGACTGCGGTAAATTCTGGAGTTGCTGCAAAAGCAAAATCAACCGTTCTAAACCCATCGCCCAACCGATAGCAGGCGTATCTGGGCCACCGAGTTCTTGAACTAAACCATCATACCGCCCACCTCCACAAACCGTTGCTTGGGCGCCGAGATCATCAGAGATAATTTCAAAAGCGGTATGAGTGTAATAATCCAGCCCCCGAACCAAACGAGGATTAAGTGAATAACTAATCCCTAACCCCGCTAATAATTGCTGTACCTTGTCAAAATGAGTGCGAGATTTTTCACCCAAATAATCAATAATACTGGGTGCATTTTGAGTAATTTCTTGAGTACGTCTGTCTTTGCTGTCAAGAATCCTGAGAGGATTACGAGAAAGACGATCTTGAGAATCAGCATCGAGTTCATCTTTGTAAGGCGTCAGATAATCAATTAACGCTTGACGATAACGCCCCCGATCCTCTAAATCTCCGACAGAATTTAAGTCTAGGCGGAGATTTTTTAGACCCAACGCTTGTAAAATATCAGTAGCGATCGCAATCACTTCCACATCAGCACGGGGATTGTTACTTCCAAGAACCTCCACACCCAACTGATGAAATTGGCGTTGTCGTCCAGCCTGGGGGCGTTCATAGCGAAACATCGGCCCGGTATACCAAAGTCGTTGAACACCACCGACATGGAGTTTATTTTCAATATAACTACGAACCACCCCTGCGGTTCCTTCTGGACGCAAAGTAATCGAACGATCGCCGCGATCGCTAAAGGTGTACATTTCCTTCCCGACCACATCAGTCGCTTCCCCGATCCCCCGTTCAAATAAACTGGTTTGTTCAAAGATCGGTGTGCGAATTTCGAGATAGTTAGCTTTGCAAAGAATTGTTCTGGCAATAGATTCTACCCATTGCCAATATCCCACCTCATCTGGGAGAATATCTCGCGTTCCCCGTATCGCTTGAATTAGTTCCATCTTTACCGTTATCAGTGATCAGTAGGCAACCATGCAACAGGCAAAAGGCAGTTTACAGTTTACAGTTACCAGTTTTGTCAGTTATCAGTAATTAGTGACCAATTGTTTCTTTTGACTTCTGACTTCTATCTGTTCCCTAAGATTGCAAACTAAGTCTCGCCGGAAACCGCCGGGCCGCAAGGCAAGCGCTGTTCCCTCTCTTGGTGCGCGTTACGCAGAGCGGATTGAGAATCGCGCCTAGTCGCACCGCTGTTCCCTGTTCCCTATCGCCTGTAAAACCTCCCATGTCCCATAGCGATCGCCATAATAAGCCAAAATCTGATCGACCTGTTGACGACTCGCGGAAGTGATATCGTCTTGATATTCTATCCAAAGACTGCCGACTTGGCTGCGTCCGTAGTCAAACGGGGGAGGCTGTGAGGGTTCAGAAACACCCTGAATCGGGTTTAAACCGGTTTTAACCCCCTCAACCTGGCGCAAATGAGCCGCCACTTCTCGGTAGACGGCCAGCGGTAATCGGGGGCATTGGATTTGATAGCGCAGTTGTTTGGAATTGGCTGTTTGCATCAATGCTTTTGTGAGTTGACTTGCTTTACTCAACAGACACCTGCTGTTCTTGGGCCTGTTGGGATGGTTTAGGCAAAATACAGCAGTTGAAATTATCCAGACATACTTTACCCGATTTCAACGCCCAACTCACGAGGGCAACTCGGTTCTCTGTTTCTGTCTTGGTGAGAATATTGCTGATGTGGTTGTCTACAGTCCGCTTACTGATTTCGAGCTGCTCTGCAATTTCCTGATTTGTCAACCCGGTGGCTATCAGATCAACGACCTGTAATTCCCGCTCTGAAAGGGAAACTGGGGTATGAGACTTACTCTGCGTCATAATAATTTTCTATCTCTGCATAATTACCTATTTATAATTCTAAGAGGTGAACTATAAATTAAGAACGAACCGTTAAGTAAGAATTAATTTTTGTTATTTCTAACGTCCCGGATTTCCCTCTCCGATCTTTGTCTGTAAGTACAATTCTCTATGATTATGATCAACCCTGCTCGTGTTCTTTGTATAGGTGAAATTTTATTTGATTGTTTAGCGGATCAAACCGGGCGATCGCTTGAACAGGTTGCATCTTGGACTGCTTATCCGGGGGGCGCTCCGGCGAATGTTGCCTGTGGCCTTGTTAAGCTCGGAATTCCGACGGGTTTAATTGGTGTAGTGGGAATGGATGAAGCGGGGATGCGGCTTGTCCAACTGTTGCGACAGGTTGGGGTACAAACCACTGGAATTCAGCAATACCTCGCCCCCACTCGAAAGGTGTTTGTCTTGCGTTCAGACGACGGTGAACGGGAGTTTGCAGGGTTCGGAAAGCCTCCGACTAACGAGTTTGCTGATACCCATCTACAAGCGAGTCAAATCCCTGAAAGCTTGTTTGTTGATGCTGATTTTCTGGTTTTAGGGACGATCGCTCTAGCTTATCCTGAATCTCGCCAAGCCTGTATTCATGCTCTCAAAATGGCTGATCGCTATAATCTGAAAATCTTGGTTGATATTAATTGGCGTCCGGTTTTTTGGTCAAATCCTCTCGATGCACAGCGGTTAATTCCTGATTTGTTGAAACAAGTTGATTTTGTGAAAGTTTCAACCGAAGAAGCGAAACTCTTTTTTAATACGACTGATCCGATTTCTATTCACTCTCAATTCGATTCGATTGAAGGGGTGATGATTACAGATGGTCAACAGGGCTGTGCTTATTCTCTGGGAGAATTTCAGGGAAAAATTCCAGCTTTTGACGTCAAGGTTGAGGATACAACGGGGGCTGGTGATGCGTTTGTGGCGGGGTTTATTCATCAACTCTATCAGTATGGAATTCGAGGTTTAAATGATCCAGAAACGATTAAAAAAATGATCACCTATGCCAGTGCTGTTGGGGCTTTAACGGTGACTAAACCGGGGGCAATTTCCGCACAACCCACAGCAGATGAAGTTGAGGCTTTCTTGAAATCGGTCTAGTCTGAATATCTCTACAACATTAACTTCTGTTTAATTTCTTGTACAATCTCTGAGGGAGTCTGGGAAATATCTACCCAAATTCCCCCAGTGGGTTCTTCTAAGTCTTCAAATTGACTTCTGAGTAAGTCTGCTTTCATAAAATGATCGTGGCGTTTGATCATCCGATCTTTAATCAGTTCAAATGATCCTTTTAAATAAACTAATTCCATTTTTTCGGTATCTCGCC
>Ga0207419_1000419_pt1 | contig 36888 bp, 19 predicted proteins | sample ElkSloMetagenome_4_FD_184723 | JGI IMG/M metagenome (GOLD analysis project Ga0207419, IMG submission 184723) | Hot spring microbial communities from Elkhorn Slough, Monterey Bay, USA - MD2A (version 2) | ecosystem: Environmental > Aquatic > Marine > Intertidal zone > Estuary: Microbial mat ...
TCCAAATCCTCCTGCTCTGATCATGGTATTGGCACTCCTGATCATACCAGATGGCGGCGTGATGCGCACTTCGCTGTGTCAAGTGACCCCCTTTGAGCAGGCTTCCCCGTGCGAGCGGAATGCGGGTGCGCGGCCGTAGGGGCGCAGCATTGGCCGGATATTTTGGCGGCAGGCGGCATGTTATGGGCCAATGCTGCGCCCCTACACGGCGAACACAATCCGACCATAGCGATGCAGCGAACGCGGCGCGGGGATGGTATGATGGTGATGAACGATGCCAGGCAATCGCGTTGGCGGTGGAAGGTCGGCCTATCGGAAAGGAGCGAATAATGGCGGAACTCAAGACGCAACCGAATGAGCAGAGCGTCACGGATTTTCTGAACGCGGTTACGGACGCGCAGAAGCATCAGGATTGCGCGACCATTCTGGAACTGATGCAAGAAGTTACCGGCGAGCAGCCCCGGATGTGGGGCGGCAGTATCGTCGGCTTTGGGAGTTACCACTACAAGTATGCAAGCGGGCGCGAGGGCGACTGGTTCTTAACCGGGTTTTCGCCGCGCAAGCAGAACCTGACCCTCTACATCATGGCCGGCTTCGACGCGTATGACGACCTGCTGCAACGCCTGGGCAAGCATAAACTGGGCAAATCCTGCCTCTACATCAAACGCCTCGCCGATGTTGATCCGGCGATCCTGAAAGATCTGGTCAGGCAGTCAGTTGCGCATACCCGCAAAACCTATGCGTAAATTGCAAGCCTGGAACGCTGGTCCCCGGTAGGGACGCGCTTCTGCGCGGCCGCCACCCGCCGTGATTCTGGCCCGCGTACAAACAGGTTTTCGGTAGAGATGCGCTTGTGCGCGTCCGCCGGAAAATTCAGAGCCCGCTGCCGCAATATTTGCAGTAGGCCGCATCCGTGTCATGCCCCTCGCGGCCGCATGTCGGGCAGGCCTCCGTTGAGACCGGCGACTCGCTACTGCGAGATAGTTCAAATGTCACGATGCCGGTCGGCACGGCAATAATGCCATAGCCGAGTAGCATCACCACCGTTGCCAACGTCTGGCCCAGCGGCGTTTGCGGGGCCACATCGCCATAGCCGACCGTTGTCAGTGTAACAACCGCCCAGTAAATGCCGGTAGGAATATCGGTGAAGCCGTTTGCTTCGCCCTCGATGACATACATCAGTGTCCCGATAATGACCACCAGCGTCACCACCGTAAGCAGAAACACGCTGATTTTGCGCCGGCTCACCCAGAGCGCATGCCCCAGTACCCCGGCCTCGTTGAGATACTCCGCCAGTTTGAGCACGCGGAAGACCCGCAAGAGCCGCAAGATGCGGATCACCAGCAGATAGCGCGTGCCGGGCAGCAGCAGGCTTATGTAGGTCGGCAGGATCGAGAGCAGATCCACCAGGCCAAAGAAACTGGTCGCATAGGCGCGGGGCCGGCGAACACTCAGCAGGCGCAGAATATACTCTAGCGTAAAGAGTAGTGTAAAGCCCCACTCTAGAATCAGCAGGGCCGTCCCATACTGGGCGCGGATGCTACTCACACTCTCCAGCATTACGACCAGCACGCTGAGGATGATACTGCCCAACAGGACAATATCAAATGCCTTGCCGGCTGGCGTCTCGGCTTCAAAGATAATCTCTTGCAAGCGTGTGCGCCAGGCCGCCTGCGAGTCATGCGGATTTATATCTGTCATACCGGGATCGTACCATAAAATGCCGCGAATATGACAGGATGCGTGCTACCGACCCGGTACAGGGTACTTTCTTCTTTTTCACAAAATCGTTGCACACAGTGCAACAATTTTGTGAAAAAGAAGAGAATCTTCCGCCCTGCCGGAGGCGAATCGGGCCGTTCGTCCAGACAACGACCTGGTTTGGAACCGACCGCGTACCTCGTGCAAGTTACATATCCGGACTATTTTTCAACGTTCATCAGGCGGGTTCCGGCAGCACATGCGGTGCCACAACTGCCCGATGCATGGTGATGCCGCACATGAGTATCGATACAACAACCGCACCAGACGCTTCCTGTCGCTGTAAAGAGTTGGTAATAGTCGTATGCTATCATTGAAGTTGTCATGGATTGGGCATAACCCCTTTGTCCTGACCGGCAATCCTATTGATTATGTCAGGTCCAACCTGAAAAAGAGTTAATATTTTGTTGAGATACACACTGCGCAGAACACTACTACCGGCCAGTTCATAAATAAGCTGCCAATGCAGAATGAATGACGAAACTGTCACCTACGACAGAACGTAAGTTTATTGATTTCGGATAATCTATGGACTATACTACTTTTGCAAGGCGCGTACGAAACTATACATCTTCCTTTCATTGTTGACTAGCTTTTCCGTCTGTCCATTAGTTGCAAGGGACACGGGCCATGCGCCTGCTACTGCAAGAACTGCGTTCACGATTACAATACAAGATAGTTCTCCCGTTTGCGCTGCTCGCCCTCTGCGTGGCCCTGGCCGGGTCGGCCATCGCCTTCAGCCTGGTGGCAAACTCCTGGCAAGAGCGATTTGATAATCAGCTTGCGCAGGCAACACGGATTGCCGGCGATAAGCTGGTCGATCAGGAGCGCGCGAATCTCCAGTTTCTGCAAGAAGTGGCTTTTGCGCCGCCGAATGAACTGGTGGATGCTCCCGCTGTTGCCGCGGCTATGGCCGATGATGACGTCGAGGGGTTGATCCGGGCGCTTGATCCCTACTTCAACGTCGGTATACAGCGTTCGGGGGTCCGGCTTGATCGCCTCATTGCCTTTAACCGGGCTGGTGCTACCATGGCCGATATGGAGCGTCTGCCCGCCGGTTCCAACACGTCCTATACGACCTATGCGTCGATGGACTTCTCCCAAACCTGGTTTGTCCCCCGGGTTCTGAATGCTGACTCCGACCAGTATGGTGATAAATTTGCCGGCATTGTCCAGTTAAATAATACCGAAACCTTCTACTTTTGCACCATTGCCCCGGTGCGCCTTGGCGATGAGATTGTCGGTGGCCTGATTATAGGTATGAAGGTTGATAGCCTGCTGAAATCGCTGCAAGATCAGGCCCAGGCTGCTGTGCTGACGATCTATGACAGCGAAGGACGCACCCTTGCCAGTACGACATCGCCACCGGATGGACTGACATCCTTGAATATTAACCAGCGCATCATAGAGAAATTCTGGCAAGATGTTGCTCCGAAAGAGCATGGTATTTTCGATGTTAAATCGATTAACGAACGCGATTATCAATTTGCTTATACTCCGCTACAGATCCGAAATACCACGGTCGGCGTGCTCTCAGTGGCGCTCTCAAGCGAATATGTTGTCCGCGCATGGGGTGATGCGCGTATTCCGCTGGCCGTCCTGACGCTGGCGGCAATGTTTGCTATTATTGTGCTGGGCATCTATATTGCCCGCCTCATTACCGCGCCGCTCAACGAACTGGTGCTGACGGCCCGCTCAATCACCGCCGGTAATTTGCACCGCCGTAGTCAGGTGCATTCCAAAGATGAAGTCGGGTCACTCTCGAACTCATTTAACCGCATGACCGAACATCTGATCCGGCTCTATGGTGCGGTCCAGGCCGAGTCGACCCAGCGCGCGGCAATCGTCGAGAATATTACCGATGGGGTGGTTGTGTGTGACGCCGACGGCAAGGTGTTGATCGTCAACCGGGTGCTGCGAACGATGCTGGACCTGCAAGATAGCGACCCACTGCCCGCGAAGATGAGTGACCTGCCGCTCATTCATCTGACCGAGGGTATGCCCGACTTCGACTCGCGCCGCACAACCGAACTCTACAAGCTGAACGACTATATCGTTCGGGTCTCTATCGCCCCGGTAATCACGCCCGGCAGGGCCGAGACTCACTATGTCTGTGCGATTCAGGATCTGACCGCTGAAATCGGGATCGAGCGCGCTCGGTCCAACTTTATCGCCACGATTTCGCATGAACTGCGCACGCCGCTGACTGTTCTCCGTGGGAATACCGACCTGCTGCTGCGGGGATTGGTTGGCCCGCTCGAAGATGATCAGCGTATGCTGATTGAGTCGATGCGCCAGCACACTACGAATATGGCCGGGTTGATTAATAACGTGATTGTGCTCGCCAATCTCGACTCCGGACAACTCCAGACGAACCTGGAACCCCTGGAACTGAAACAGATTGTCGAGGAGGCGGTCTGGCCGCTGCGCAATGCGATCAAAGCCAAGGATCTGGAACTGGAGATCGACATTTCGGACGAACTGCCGCCCGTACTGGGAGATATGGACCAGCTTCGGACGGTTGTGCAGCAATTGGTGGACAATGCGCAGCGCTACACCGACAGCGGATCAATCTATCTGGGCGCGACCCGCGAGGCGCAGTTTGTGCGCGTCGATGTCCGCGATACCGGGCGCGGGATCGCTCCGCATATGCATGACCAGATCTTCCAGCGTTTTATTCGTGGCGACGGCACGAATGAAGGTATCAACTCCGCCCAGCGCGGGATTGGATTAGGACTGGCAATTGTGAAACAACTCGTCGAGCGGCATGGTGGGCGCGTCTGGGTAGACAGTACACCTGGACAGGGCAGCACCTTTAGCTTTACACTCAGGTATACCAATGCAACCGGAAGCCCCGAAAACTCAGGAACAGCGTTCGCGGAAGCGGCGTAAAATCCGCCTGCTCACCTGGCTGGTCAGTAGCATTATGCTCCTGGCCTTGCTGGGTGTTGCCTGTATCTCCCAACTGGCAATCTTGATGGTCGCGCCGCGCGCCGTGGCCTATCCCCAGAACCTGGCGGCTGTGGGTGAGGCCGACTATAGCCGTTGGCAGAATGGATTGCGGCTGCCCGCCATTGACCCGCAGGCGGCGACGGCGATAGCTCAGATCGATCAAGAAGCTAACGCGTTGTCCCCGGTTTCGGTCCCTGAGAATAGCGTTCCGGTTGTCGTCATTGACGCGCCATTGACGACAACACCGCTGCCCAAAACGTCGTCAACAACCGCCCGTCCTGCGACTCGGACACCCGTGGTAGTGCGAACAATGCTGCCAACTGCATCGAGTTTCCCGCCCACAGCAACGGCAATGGCAACAACTAATCGTACACCCAGGCCCACGGCAACCGTGCCGCCGGCCAGTCCGACGCCATTCCCGGCGGTGAGCCGGCCGTCGGCTACCCCGCGACCGGCGGCAACATCCCGGCCGGTCGCTACACCGACACCAGTGCCGACAGCCGTGTCGCAACCCAGCGTGACCGCGCAGCCCAGCGCGACCACGCAGCCGAGCGCTACCGTGCAACCCGGCACCACCGCGCAGCCCAGCGCCACCGTGCAGCCGAGCGCCACCGCGCAGCCGAGCGCGACCACGCAGCCGAGCGCCACCACACAGCCGAGCGCCACGGCGACACATACGCCGACGCGCACACCAACGGCGACACATACGCCGACGCGCACACCAACGGCGACACATACGCCGACGCGCACGCCAACAGCGACACATACGCACACGCCGACACCAACCAGTACACCCATGCCGGTTGAGGTGGGATTTGCGTTGAGTACCCAGGATGCCGATGAAGGCGACGGTACCGCCAGGATTGAAGTTCTCCTGAGCGCGGCGTCGCATACGCAGGTGACGGTTGAGTATGCCGTCACGGGTGGCGATGCAACCCGGGGCGAGGACTACACCCTCAGCAACGGCACGCTGACCTTCAATTCGGGTGAGATCAGCCGGGACATTTCTGTCGGAATCATTGATGATGCCCTTGACGAGCCGATTGAAACCCTCCGACTGGAACTGAAGAAGCCGGGCGGTAATGCCGTCCTGGGCGGACAAACCGGCACTCGGTTGGAGATTAACGACAACGATGACAAACCCGACATCACCATTGGTGATATCACGGTCACAGAAGGTGATAGCGGGACAACCAGTGCGACCCTGGAGGTTCGCCTGTCGGCGAAGAGCGGCAGGTTGGTCGAAGTGGATTACACCACCGCTGACAGCAGCGCCGAACGGAACAATGACTATGAAGCCGCCGCCGGCACCCTGACCTTCGTGCCGGGTGAGACCAGCAAGACCATTACGGTCAAGATTGTCGGCGACACAACCAACGAGGCCGCGGAGCGCTTCTTCGTCGAATTGAGCAATGCAGTCAATGCATTCCTGCTTGAGCCGCAGGCCAGGGTGACCATCGAAGATAATGACGCCACCGGGCTCTCGATCACTGATGCAACCGTGATTGAGGGTGACACTGGTATTGCCGGCATGACCTTCACGGTCAAACTGTCGAACATCAGCAACCAGACGGTAACGGTAGACTATGCCACGGCGGACGGTACCGCGAAGGTTGCAGACGGTGATTATGCACCCATCAGCGGTACGCTCACGTTTGCGCCGGGCGATACCATCAAGACCATCACCGTTGAAGTTACGGGCGATCCGGATGATGAAGTGGACGAAACCTTCCTGGTCAACCTGTCGAACGAATCGCCGGGCAGTGTGCCTATTGCCGACGGGCAGGGTGTCGGAACCATTGCGGATGACGACGGGCCGGAGGTTCAGTTCGATAGTTCCGACTACACCGTGGACGAGGATGCAGCAACGGCGACGATCACCGTCACCCTGAGCGCGACCTCCCCGCAAACGGTAACGGTGGACTATGCCACCAGCGACAGTACGGCCACTGCGCCGGAGGATTACACCGCCGCCGGCGGCACGCTGACCTTTGCGCCGGGCGAGACTGGCAAGACCTTCACCGTGAGCATTATTGATGATGCCGTTGACGAAGACGGGGAAGATATCAACCTGACCCTGAGCAACCCGGACAACGTCACGCTGGGAACGCCCAGCAGCGCCACGCTTGCCATCGTGGATGATGAAACTCTGCCGACCGTGCAGTTCACCGCGCCGAATGTGACGGTGGATGAGAGCATCGGTACCGCGACCATCCCGGTTACGTTGAGCAACCCGTCGGCGTTCACCGTGACGGTGGATTATGCCGTGACGGGGGGGGACGCGACCGCGGGTGATGACTACGATCTGCCGGGCACGTCGGTCACCTTTGCGCCGGGTGAGATAACCCGGACTATTGCGCTCAACATTGCCGATGATCCAACAGACGAGGCTAATGAGACTATCGCCATTACACTGAGCAATCCAGACAAGGCTATTCTGGGAGTACCTGCCGGCACGACAGTAAAAATTAGTGATAACGATGGAATGCCAACCGTACAGTTTGCCACAACCGACAAGACGGTGGATGAGGGCAGCGGGACAGTAACCATTCCGGTCACGCTGAACAACCCATCGGCGTTCGCGGTGACGGTGGATTATGAGACCAGCAACGGTACAGCAACGGCATCGCAGGACTACACCGCCATCAGCAGTACGCTCACCTTTGCGCCGAGTGAGATAACCCGGACCATTACCATCAACCTGACCGATGACAACATCGATGAGGCTGATGAGACCCTGGAACTGACCCTGGACAATCCGAGCAATGCAGATCTGGGGATGCCCGATACCGTTACGCTTACGATACGGGATAACGACGCCGCGCCGGAGATCTCGATTGACGATGTAACGGTGACGGAGGGCAGTGCTGCCAACTTCACCGTAACGCTCTCGAATCCCAGCAGTGCGGCGGTGACGGTAGACTACGCCACGGCGGACGATACGGCCACGGCCGGCGCTGACTACACCGCCAGCGTTACCACGACCCTTACCTTCGATCCGGGCGACACCAGCAAGACTATCCCGGTTCAGGTCAAGGATGACACGCTCGACGAAGATGACGAAACCTTCTTCGTGGAGTTGAGCAACCCGGCCAATGCCACGATTACTGACAACCAGGGCGTGGGAACAATTACTGATGACGATGACACCACTGTCTCGATAGACGATGTTTCCGTAACCGAGGGTGATGATGGCGATACGGTTGATGCCGGCTTCACCGTGACGCTCTCGAATCCCAGCAGTAAAGAAGTGCGGGTTGACTACGCCACGGTGGACGATACGGCCACGGCCGGCGCTGACTACAGCAACATCAGCGGTACGCTCACGTTTGATCCCGGTGACACCAACAAACAGATCATCGTTCAGGTTTTAGGCGACACAACCGACGAAGCCGACGAAACCTTCTTCGTCAACCTGAGCAACCCGACCAATGCCACGCTTGCCGACAATCAGGGCGAGGGGACGATTGAAGATGATGATGATCCGCCCACGGTTAGCTTCATCACGCCTGATCAGAACGAAGCCGAAGCTGTAGGGACGGTGTTATTCACCCTTGAACTGAGCGCGCCCTCCGGCAAGAGCATAACGGTTGATTACACCGCCACGGGTGAGGCTACTGGCGGTGATGACTACACCCTGCCTGACACCCTGCCTGATACGACGCTCACCTTTGCGCCGGACGAGACAACCAAGACAATCCCGGTCACCATTATTGAGGACAACATTGATGAGCCGGACGAGCGTCTTATCCTGACGTTGAATAGTGTCGATGTCAGCGTGGTGACACCCGATAGTGTCACGCTCACCATCCAGGACAATGACGCTGCGCCCGCAATCTCTATCGATGATGTTAGCGTGACGGAGGGCGATAGCGGCAGTGTTGATGCGACCTTCACCGTGACCCTCTCGAATCCCAGCAGCGCGGCGGTGACGGTAGACTACACCACAGCGGATGGTACGGCAATCGCGGGTGACGACTACACCCTGAGCAGCGGTACACTTACGTTCGATCCCGACGACACCAGCAAACAGATCACCGTTCAGGTTATCGGCGACACGACCGATGAAGCCAACGAAACCTTCTTCGTCAACCTGAGCAACGCGCAAAATGCCACGATTGCCGACAATCAAGGTGAGGTCACGATCACCGATGATGACGCCGCACCGGAACTCTCGATAGACGATGTTTCCGTCACCGAGGGCGACAGCGGCACAGTTGATGCTACCTTCACGGTTTCACTCGCGGAGGAGAGCGGGAAGTCTGTGACGGTGGACTATGCCACGGCGGACGATACCGCACTGGTCGGCAGTGACTACAGCAACCTCAGCGGTACGCTCACGTTTGATCCCGGTGACACCAACAAACAGATCATCGTTCAGGTTTTAGGCGACACAACCGACGAAGCCAACGAAACCTTCTTCGTTGAACTGAGCAACCCGGTCAATGCCACGATTGCCGACAATCAAGGTGAGGGCACGATCACCGATGATGACGCCGCACCGGAGATCTCCATTGACGATGTGACGGTGACGGAGGGCAATGGCGGTTCGGTCACTGCCGGCTTTACCGTCTCGCTTTCAAAGGCAAGTGGCAAACCCATCAGCGTAGATTACACCACCGTGGACGATACCGCACTGGCCGGGAGTGACTACCGGACCATCAGTGACACCCTGACCTTCGCGCCGGGTGTCATCAGGCGGACCATCAGCATAGAAGTGCTGGGTGACACTCTCGACGAAGCGAATGAGACCTTCTTCGTTGATCTGACCTCGACCGACGCACCCGTTGCCGACGGTCAGGGTGTAGGTACGATCACCGACAACGACGGCCAACCTACCTTCTCGATAGATGACGTGACTGTAATCGAGGGCGATAGCGGCACGGTCGATGCCACCTTTACCATTTCGCTGTCGGCGGTCAGTGGCCGCACCGTTATGGTGAAATATGCCACCAGCGACGGTACGGCTCAGGACGGAAGCGACTACACGGCTACGACGACCAGCACGCTTAACTTTACTCCGGGTCAAACAGTCAGGACGTTCACGGTTAAAGTGAACGGTGACACAAACGATGAAGCCAATGAAACCTTCTTCCTTAACCTGAGCAACCCGGTTAATGCGACCATCACCGACGGTCAGGGCCAGGGAACGATTATCGATGACGATGGGCCGACGGTCAGCTTCGCCAATGCCGCTTACAGCGTTGATGAAGATGGCGGGCAGGCGATCATTATCGTCACCCTGAGCGCGACCTCCCCGCAAACGGTAACGGTGGAGTACGCAACGAGTGACGCAACACCGCCCTCGGCCATCGCGGGTAATGACTATACTGCCACCAGCGGCACGCTCAGCTTTAAGCCCGGCGAGAGCAGTCGGGTCTTCACCGTGGATATTACGAACGATATGGATGCAGAGAATCCTGAGACGCTGCAACTCACGTTGAGCAATCCGGATAATGCCGGCCTGGGAGCGCAGCCCAGCGCCACCCTGGAGATTATCGACGACGAGCCGTATGTGGAGTTCAGAAAGAGCAAGTACAGTGTTGACGAGGATGGCGGGCCGGCAGTGATTGAGGTGCGCCTCAGCGAGCCGGTTAATGCGACGGTGACGGTGGCGTATGCCATTGGTGATGGTCCATCGCCGGGTGCGCGTGCAGGTGATGACTATATCCATACCAGCGGCACACTCACCTTTGATGCAGGCAATACCAGTGCAACATTCCCCATTTCCATCCTGAATGATAATCTGGGGGAGGATGACGAGCTGGTAAATCTAACCATAAGCAACCCCTCGGCAAATGTCCGGCTCGGCTCAGACGACACAGCGACCCTGAAAATCGCAGATGATGAGCCACGCGTGCAATTTAGCACAGGGAACTATACCGTGAATGAGGACGCCGGACCCGCAACCATTACGGTGGAACTCAGCTATGCCGTTACTCAAACCGTGACGGTGGACTATGCCACCAGCGATGACGACGCAACTGCCGGGAGTGACTATACCGCCACCAGCGGTACGCTCACTTTTGATCCGGGGGATACCAGCAAGACCTTTACCGTGGACATCCTGGACGATGGTGCGGGTGAGGATGATGAGCGCGTGGATCTAACGCTGAGCAATCCGTCAGCGAACGCCTGGCTCGGCTCAGACGACACAGCGACCTTGAAAATCGAAGATAACGAGCCACGCGTGCAGTTTAGTGAGAATAGCTACACGGTGAATGAGGACGCCGGAACCGCAACCATTACCGTGGAACTCAGCCGTTCCTTCACCGACACGGTGACGGTGGACTATGCCACCAGCGATAACGGCGCGAGTGATGGGAGTGACTACACCGGGATTAGCGGTACCCTGACCTTTTCGCCGACCGTTACCAGTCAGACCTTTACCGTAGACATCCTGGACGATAATGTAGCCGAGAATGATGAGCGGGTGCGATTAGAGTTGAGCAACGCCAGTCCAAATGCCTCGATGGATAACCCGGTACGCATCAAGATCCTGGATAATGAGCCACGTATCGAGTTTACGGAAAATACATTCAATGTTGATGAGAACGACGGCACAGCAACGATTACCGTCATACGTACGGGTCGCGATGATCTGGTTGTGACAATGGACTATGCCACCAGTGATGATACGGCCAAAGCCGGCAGCGACTACGACGCCACGAGCGGAACCCTGACCTTTGGCATAGGCGAGACCAGTAAGACCTTCACCGTGGACATCACCAATGATGATCGCGATGAGCACGCGGAGAAACTGCAACTGACATTAAGCAACCTGAGCAGCAATGCCTGGCTGGAGGATGGCACAGCGGAACTGAAGATCGACGACGACGACCCGGCGGCGGAGATCAGCTTCAGCCGTAGCAACTACAGCGTTGATGAGGGTCTGGGCGGGCAAACCGTTACCGTCACCCTGAATGAGCCAACTGATAAAACGGTGGAGGTCAACTATACCACCGCGGACGGTAGCGCCGTCGCGGGTGCGGACTACCTTGCAACGAGTGGGAAGCTAACCTTTAATGCCGGCGAAACCAGCAAGAGCTTCACCGTTACGATCATTAATGATGCCAACGGCGAGAGCAACGAGACGGTCACACTGACGCTCAGTAGCGCCAAAGATGCCGCGTTGGGCACACCCTCCACGGCAACCATAACCATCGTGGACAACGATTGATCTTGTTGCACCGGCCCACAACCTGATTCCCTACCGGGTGCCCACTGCCGAACCATGGCCGGGGCACCCGCTTTTGTGCCGACGGGTTGCTGCTCTTTGAATGTTTCATCCTGATATCGCCGCTCAGGAGTCTCGGCTTCAGCCGGATCAGGCTTTCCTGGGAGTCTGCCCGATCCCGGCAGGCATTCCACCGGCTAAAGCCGGGACCCCGGATTATTGATACCCGGATGTAATGGTCAATCCTCATCTGCGCGTTCCTACCGCAGAACCTACATTTGAGACGAATCATTTACCTCCAGGTAGGTCAGCGCGGCAATGATGTAGACCTGTGCCGCGCGGATCACTTCGTCTACCTCAACAAACTCGTCGGGTTGATGCGGAATATATTTGTCCCCCGGGCCATACACAACCACCGGAATTTCCCGGTCCCGCCAGAGAATAGTACCGTCGGTTGCGCCGGGCACGCCTCCCAGCACCGCCGGACAGCCATAGACCTGGCGATGTCCGGCCAGCACTGCCTGTACCACCGGGTGTTCGGCGGCGATTTCGGTTGCAGGCCGATCATCGAGAATCTCCAGATCAAACACATACGCGGGATGTTCGGTACGTAGCGCGTCAATCTCATACCGGATAGCCGCAACAATGTCTGCATGGGAGATGGCCGGCAAGCTGCGGATATCCAGATAAGCATCGCACTGCCCGGGCAAACAGTTGATCTGGCCGGCATCACCATCAAGCGGCGCGCGCAAGACAGTCGGCGTGATATGCAACTCGCCCAGCAGCGGGTGACGGCCATACTGCTGCTTCAGCCTGGTTTCGAGCCGGAGCAGTCGTTCAAGCAGTTGCACCATGCCCGACAGCGCGTTAACGCCCATGTAGGGCATTGCGCCGTGGGCGATGCGTCCGTAGGAGAGCAGGCGCAGACGTAGCGCGCCCTTCTGGGTAATACAGACCTCGCGCTCTTCCGGCTCACAAATAATCGCGGCGTCAACCCCATCGGCATACCCGGCCGCAATGAGCGCCTTGATGCCGAGCATCATACCTTCTTCATCAACCGGTACCGCCAACCGAATGCGCCCCCGAAACGGAACAGCGCTCAGTTGAATGGCCCGTGCCGCAAAGAGCATCGCCGCCAGACCACCCTTCATATCGGCGGCACCGCGCCCGTACAACCGTCCGGCGACAAGCTCCGCGCCAAACGGATCAAACCGCCAGGCCGACCGCTCTCCCGGCGTCACCACATCCGTATGCCCCGCGAAGAGCAGACAGCGCCCGGGACCACCTGGCCCTTCCAGGTCAGCGATCACATTGGGGCGGCCTGGCGCAACGAGTTGCCAGGTCGGGGAGCAACCCCACACCTGTAACTGTTGCGCAACCAGGCGGGCCGCCGCTTCCTCGTTTGCATCCGGTCGATCCGACTGGTAGACGCTTGGGGTTGCCACCAGTTGCCGCAGAAACGCGATCAGCGCAGAACAGTCGAGTTGTTGCAATGCCTGTTCGATCCACATAGCTACCTCTCTCTTCTCCAGATATGGGCCGACCGACAGCACGAGAATGGACTGTAGAGACGAATTGGCGTGACGACTCGGCAAGGACTATAATATGCATAAGCGGGAGGTCCGGCTCAAAGCGGGGTGTGCTTACACCAATTATGCCACGGAAGAAGACATAATCTCAAGTCTTCTAGCGATATATAAGGAGGCATTCTGTGCGCACAACAATTCTTGACATTCAGAAGCTGAAACGGCGCGGTGAACGTATCCCGATGATCACCGCCTATGATTATACTTCGGCGCAGATCGTTGATCGGGCGGGCATTCCGATGATTCTGGTTGGTGATACCCTGGGCATGGTGGTGCTGGGCCACCCGACAACGCTGCCGGTAACGCTGGATGAGATGCTTCACCATATCAAGTCTGTGGTGCGGGGCAGCGCGCAAGCGATGGTTATTGGCGATTTGCCCTTTCTGACCTATACTACGGTTGACCAGGCAGTTCACTCCGCCGGGCGTATCTTGCAGGAGGCCGGCGCGCAGGCCGTGAAACTGGAAGGCGGCGCGGCGGTTGTGCCGGTTGTGCGTCGCCTGGTCGAGTTGGGCATTCCGGTGATGGGGCATCTGGGTTTTACGCCGCAGTCGGTCAACCAGATGGGCACACGGGTGCAGGGGAAGCGGGCGAACAGCGCGCGGCAACTGATTGCCGATGCGCATGCGCTCCAACAGGCGGGCGCATTTGCCCTGGTGCTGGAACTGGTCCCGGCGCAACTGGCCCGCGAAATTACGGCGCAGTTACGTATCCCGACCATCGGGATTGGCGCGGGGCCCTGGTGCGATGGGCAGGTTCAGGTCTGGCACGACTTTATGGGGCTCTTTACCGACTTTGTGCCGCGCCATGCGAAACGCTATGCCGGCCTGGCCGAGACGATGACCGCTGCCCTGCAGGAGTATATGACCGAGGTACGCGCGGGAACTTTCCCAACCATGGAGCATAGCTCGTCAATGGATGCGGGGGAACTCCAGGCTGCCCTGCGGCAATCTGACGACCCGACAACTGCGCGGAAACCAACCGAAGGCCGGCAGTAGCAACCAGACCCGTTACGGCCTACAGACTACGGCCTACAGGATACGGACTACGAACTACAGACTACGGACTACGCAAATATGCAGTTACCACTGTTTGTGTATGGCACACTCAAACCGGGCGAGTCAAACTACGCCGGATTTCTGGAGGGCCAGACCAGTGCCGAGCATCCGGCGCGAATCAGCGGCGCGGAACTCTACACCGAGGGTATGTATCCTTACCTGGTTGTCACACCCGGCCTGGTCCGCCCGGCGGCGCAGGTCTACGGCATGCTGATGACGTTACGTCCCGAAGTCTATGTCACTGCCCTGGCCCGGGTTGATGGCCTGGAAGATTATATCGCGGGCAACCCAAACAACTGGTATGAGCGAATTAAGCACCCGGTACAGACTGACAATAGCAAGGTTACGGCGTGGATCTATGTTGCCGGGCCATCAACGCTGGCAGCTATTCGGGCAGGCCGGTTTCGCAAAATTCCGGGTGAAGTATGGAGTCAACAGGTTTCATGACACGCGTTACGCGATTTTCTATCCGGTGCCTGGGATGCGCCTCCGACCGGGTGAAAGAAGACCACTTTTTTCGGAATGTTTTGGCCGAAAAGAAAACAAGTACCATGCGGCCACAGGCGAATCGGGCGTTCATTCAGGCAACCGTCCGGTTGGGAACCGACTGCGTAACTCCTGCGAATCACACGCGTTACGCGGTCGTTGACGCGGAAGGAAATCTCGCCGCCGGCAGGGTGGAAGATTCCATGCTTGTTCATAAATAATGTTACACAATGTGTAACATTATTTATGAACAAGAACAAAAGAGTACCATGCTGCCGCAGGCGAAGCGTGCTTCCAGCGGGTGAAACGTCTGGTTTGCATGGTACCCGCGTAACGCGTGGTAATTATCGGCACAAAATAATACGCATCGGTTAGCACTCACAGCAGAGATGTAAGGTAAACACATGGAAGTGATACACACAATCAGCGCCTTTCGCCAGGCACGCGCCCAACAGGGGCAACTGGGACTTGTGCCGACAATGGGCTATCTGCACGCGGGACATCTCAGCCTGGTTGAATGTGCCGGGAGCGAGTGTACTGCGGTCGCCGTCAGTATCTTTGTTAACCCGACGCAGTTTGGCCCCAATGAAGATTTTGCAGATTACCCGCGTGATCTGGAACGCGACCTCAACCTCCTACGTACAGCAGGGGTAGATCTGGTCTTTGTGCCCGACGTAGCCGAGATCTACCCGGAAGGATTTAGTAGCGCGATTGAAGTTACTGGTGTCACCGAGATGCTGGAAGGTGTGGCGCGGCCCAGCCATTTTCGGGGGGTTGCCACGGTCGTCGGCAAACTCTTCAACATTATTCAGCCGACGTGCGCCTATTTTGGGCAGAAAGATGCCCAGCAGGCGGTGGTCATCCGCAAGATGGTGCGCGATCTGAACATGCCGGTCGAGGTTATCGTCGCGCCGACTGTGCGTGAGCCGGATGGACTGGCGTTGAGCAGTCGCAACTGGTATCTTACGCCGACGGAACGCGAAGCAGCAACAGTGCTGCATCGGGCGTTGACTCACGCACAGCAGCAGTATACGGCGGGTGTGCGCGACGGCGCAGCGCTGCGGGCCACCATGCGCGCCATCCTCGACGCGGAGCCGCTGGCGCGCACCGAGTATGTCAGCGCCGCCGACCCACTGACGCTCCGGGAACTTGATCAAGTGGGCGAACGCGGCGCGCTGCTGTCGATGGCGGTACGTATTGGAAAAACCCGGTTAATTGATAATGTTATTTTGAAATAGAGGCATAGCACTTGCTTGCATAAATACAGTAGGGTAGCGTTAAAATTTAGACAGGAGTTACGTGGTCACTCGGTCAAACGTCCGGTTTGGATCTTAACCGCGTACGTCGTGTCATGTAACAGGAGTTACGCGGTCGGTTCCAAATCAGATGTTTATCTGGATGAACAGCCCGATTCGCCTCCGGCGGGGCGGAGGATTCCATGCTTTTTCACAAAACATTTGCACAACGTGCGAATGTTTTGTGAAAAAGATAAAACAGTGCCATGCTGCCGCAGGCGATTCTGCTTTCAGGTCCGGCACCAGGATGGAACAGGTCGCACCGCGTGAGTCCTATAAGAGATAAGTGAGGACTGAATATGGCATCACCACAAGAAGTATCGGTCGGGTTGGTACAGATGCGCTGTACTGCCGATCCCGAAGAAAATATGCGGAAGGCGCTGGCAGGCATCCGGCAGGCTGCCGACCGGGGCGCGCAGGTTGTCTGCCTGCAAGAGTTGTTTCGCTCGCTCTACTTCTGTCAGAGCGAGGATTATGACAATTTTGCGCTGGCCGAGCCGATCCCCGGCCCCAGTACGGAAACCCTCAGCGCAGTGGCCGCCGAACTGAATGTCGTCATTGTCGCCGGCCTGTTCGAGAAGCGCGCCGAGGGTATTTACCACAACACCGCCGCTGTGCTGGATGCCGACGGCCGGTATCTGGGCAAGTATCGCAAAATGCACATTCCCGACGACCCGCTCTACTACGAGAAGTTCTATTTTACGCCGGGCGATCTGGGCTTTAAGGTCTTTCGCACGCGCTACGCCAATATCGGTGTGCTGGTCTGCTGGGACCAGTGGTACCCCGAGGCGGCCCGACTGACGGCGCTGCGGGGCGCGGATCTGCTGGTCTATCCCACGGCGATTGGCTGGCATCCCGGCGAGAAAGATACGCACGGTGGGGCGCAGCATAGCAGTTGGGAAGTGATCCAGCGCTCGCACGCGGTCGCCAATGGCTGCCACGTCGTCAGCATTAATCGGACGGGCCACGAGGGCGACGCCGACGGCGGGATCGAGTTCTGGGGCCAGAGCTTTGTGGCCGATACCAGCGGTCAGGTGCTGGCGCGCGCCGCCGTGGATCGGGAGGAGACCCTGGTTGTGTCCTGCGACTTGAGCCGCACTGCAACTGCGCGCACGCACTGGCCCTTCCTGCGTGACCGCCGTATCGACGCCTATGGTGAGCTTACCCGCCGCTATATTGATGAAGAGTGATGCCGCAGGCGTCTGCATAATAACCACACCATCACCCGAGAACGCAGAGAACAAAACGCTACGTGCAATTGTATCTCTGCGTTCTCGGCGTCTCCAGGTTTCCCGTGTGAAAGGCAGGTTCGTTGTCGTAGCCGATGTGCGCTGTTCCGGTTTCTGACCGCCTCTCCGTTAGCTTCCCCATCCTTGTTCCTCACTCAGGCAGATGTGTGTAACAAAACCTGTCTCTTTTCTGTCCATTTCCTCGCTTGAATTCTTTGTGTACAATCTCTACACTAAGTTCAGACATAGTACTACGAAATGCACCACACCATGGTATAGGTAAAAATATTATTTAAATTAGCTTGCGTGAAGCTAAAACGTATCAAAGTTATTTCGGTTGAGAATGTACTTTTTTATGTCACTAACCATAACAAACGTATGTATATCTGTTATAACAGCTTTATCGCTACTTTAGCTATCACATGGAATTACTTTTTGCCAGAAAATATAAAGCACGCGAAGCCAGTACATTCATTAACACGAAATTGTCATTCTCAGATGTTTATTTTTTGTAAAATCAGTGCAATATTTAGAACTTACCCTGTATGGTAATTCTACGGAAATACGTATCTGCTACACTGCGAATGATCTCGCACGACATTTGCACGCAATTGAAACCGAGCAAACATTGTTCTCAGCCGGGGAACACTGTTTGTCCCCGGTTCGACCGAAACCATGACATACGCTACGCTACCGCCGGTCACGACCAGACACCCGGTCACACAAACCGCGCTGACTACGTATGGTTTCGGCGAAGAGAGGAGGTGATACCGTAATCCGGACGACAGCACCATCGACAATCGGACGCAAGTACTCACTATGGGAACGACAATCACCGATGCGCACATAACGGCACATTAAATTATCACATCGCACTAACTTGCACGAGTTACGCGGTGGATCTGCAAACTGGGCGTTTGAGCACCGTAATGGCCGGATTCGCCTGCGGCAGCATGGTCCTTCTTTTTTCTTTTTCACAAAAATTTGCACTTCGTGCAAATTTTTGTGAAAAAGAATGGTATCTTCCACCCTGCCGGAGGCGATATCACCTTCCGGGGAGGGACCGCGTAACTCGTGTAACTTACAGGAGTTACGCGGTCGGTTCCAAACCAGGCATCTGCCTGGACACCTGGCCCGACTCGTCTCCGGCAGGGTGGAATGGGACAGTCTTTTTCAGGAAATGTGGCACAACGTGCCACATTTCCTGAAAGAGATAAAACAGTACCACGCTGCCGCAGGCGAAATCCGCCGTTATCGGGAACAAACGGCCCGTTTGAACGCGCACTGCGTAAGTCCTGTAACTTATACCGGCAAGCAACTACCAGAGACACCCAGACATCATAGCAAGGAAGGTTGGTACCAATGCAACAATCACGTCTTCGCAACTATGCCATGCGGCTGGTCATCCTCCTGACCGTCGGCAGCCTCATCCTGACCGGCCTGCTGCTGACCCCTCCGGCACAGGCAGCCGGCACCATTACCGGCGTGGTCTTCCGTGACTTCAACGCCGACGGCATCCGCGATGTCGGGGAGCCGGGCGTTGACAATATCAGCGTAACCGCCTACGATAGTGCTGGTGTTGATCAGGGCACGATAACCACATCAGACACTGGCGCGTACAGCCTGAACGCGACCGGAACGGGCCCCTATCGCGTCGAGTTTAGCGGCTGGCCGGATTACCTGCAACCCGGCGCATATGGTACAGACAATGGTACCAGCGTGCAGTTCATAACCGACGCCGACTTGACAAACGGCGAAACGGTGGATTTCGCCCTGCACAACCCTGCCGAGTATTGTGATGACAATCCCGATATTGCCTCAAGTTGCTTTAGTAGTGGCGATCCGCTGCTCCCGTCCTCCGGCGCACATCCCGCTGCAGATCGCCCGGGGATTGTGACAGTACCTTTTAACCCGCCAACGACGGGTACTGATGACAACTTCTACCCCACCACCAGCGCCCAGGTTGGTGCCACCTGGGGTCTGACCTACCAGCGTTCCAGCCGGACCCTGCTGGCAGCCGCTGTGGTGCGTCGTCACTCCGGCTTTGGGCCGGATGGTATCGGCGCAATCTACCGAGTTGATCCGAGCGGTATCATTTCGCCGAGCCTGCTGATCGATCTCAATACTGCCGGCTTCCCGACCGGGACCAGTGTCGGCACGATTACCCGTACTGACCTGACCGCTGACTCGGCCGATCCGAACCGTGACCCGAATGCCTTCGACGCGGTAGGCAAAGAGGGCATCGGTGGGATCTCCCTCTCCGAAGATGAGAGCACGCTCTGGGTGATGAACCTGCACTCGCGCTCACTCCTGGAGATTCAGATCGGTGTGCCGGCAACTACTCCCAGCGCCGGGGATATTACCGTGCATACACTACCCACCGTGACTTGCAGCGATGGCGAGTTCCGACCCTGGGCGGTCAAAGTCTACCAGGGGCAGGTCTATGTCGGCGGTGTCTGCTCCGGTGAACTTCCCTATAGTGGAAAAAATACCGATACCAGCGATCTGAGCGCCCACATCTACCGCCACGACCCGGCGGGTGCTGACGGCAACTTTACGCCCGTCTTTGACTTCCCGCTAGACTATCCGCGTGGCTATATTTCGAGTGACAATAGCACTAATGCCGCATGGCTACCATGGATCGATGAGTGGAGCGACATCGGAGCCCCCATGCCCACTCCCGACGGTGGTCCCTTTGGGCAGACGATGTATCCCCAGCCGATGTTCACTGCAATCGAATTCGATACCGATGGCAGTATGGTGCTTGGCTTGAATGATCGTGCCGGGATGCAACTCGGTAATGAGAACTACGGCCCGAATGATAGCACAACCTATGAGGGTGTCGCCGCTGGTGACATTTTGCGGGTCTGTGTTGACTCAACCGGTGCCTATAGCCTAGAAAATAACGGCTCTTGCGGCAATGGTTTGGATGGCACCGGGATTAATAATGGCCAGGGGCCGGGCAGTGGCGAGTTTTTTGGTGGAGATAACTATGGTAGCACCCACCAGGAGGTAACACTCGGCGGGCTGACCTTCCACCCCGGACAGCAACAGGTTATCAGTACTGCCTATGATCCTGTAAACCAGGTCCGATCAGGCGGTTTCCGCTGGTTCAATACGAGCAATGGAACCTTTATACGCGGCTATACTGTATTCGGTGAGGATCAGGTTATCGGCACTAATCCGGCTGAAGCGGCCCAACCCTCCAGTATGGGTAAAGCCGCCGGTCTCGGCGATGTTGAGTTGCTCTGCGACCAGGCACCCATCGAGATTGGCAACCGTGTCTGGCAGGACACCGACGGCGACGGCGTGCAAGATCCCGATGAGTTGCCCATCCAGGGTGTGACGGTCGAACTATACCGTGACGGAATTCTCATCGGTGAAGCGACCACGGATGCCAATGGCGAGTACTACTTCACCAGCGGCACCGATCCTAACGACAGCGATACCAGCGACAACGTAATCCATGATAATGGAGTCGGCATTCATCCGCGCACCGGCACCCCCGGCGGCGACTCAGAGTATGAAATACGTATTCCCAACGCGAATGGCGCTTCCCAGCAGGCCGCACTCAATGGCCTGTCGCCGACGCGTCCCGACGCTGATACGCCCCCTGACGATGACGATATACGTGACTCAGACGGCATAAGCAGCGGTACTGATGTGGTCTATACCATTCCCTACGCTGATCTGGCGGCTGCCGGGTATAACAACCATACCTACGACTTTGGCTTTACACCGGCCGATTGGGGCGACCTGCCCGACGGCAATGCCTCCGGCTCACCGAACTACAATACCGATACAACCGGCACACCCGGCCCCAGCCACGCCATAATTCCCGAACTACGCATCGGTGCAACCGAGGATGCTGAAACCAACGGTCAACCCACGGCGGGGGCCGATGGCGATGATACAACCGGCACCCCCGATGACGAAGACGGCGTTACGCTGCCGACCTTCATAGCCGGGCGCTCCGCCGATGTGACGGTATCGGTAGCCAACACAACCGGCCAACTCGCCACGCTCTACGGCTTTATTGATTTTAACGGCGATGGCGATTTTGCCGACGCCGGCGAGCAGGTGACAACGACGGTGCCCACCGGGACGACCGGCGATGATACGCTCACCTTTGATGTGCCGGCGGGTGCCGATACCACCCAGAACCTGGGTGCGCGCTTCCGCCTCAGTACGGACATCGGCCTTGGCCCGGATGGTCCCGCCCCCGATGGCGAAGTTGAGGATTATCTGATCAGTGTGACGCCGACCTACAGCCTGGGTAACCGGGTCTGGGAAGATGTTAACAACGATGGAGTAATCTCCGCTGGCGAGCCCGGTATTGCGGGAGCGACGGTACGGCTGCTTGATGGCAGTGGCAATGATATCGATAGCGACCCGACGACGGCCGGAATTCAGCCGACCACAACCACCACCGATGCAGACGGCTACTACCGCTTCGATGGGCTGGATGCGGGCGATTATATCGTCGAAGTCGAAACCCCGACCGGCTACATTAGCAGCACCCCGGATGCGGGCGACCCCGATACGGATGCCGATGACAGCGACGACAACGGCACTGTGGTTGCGGGCGCGAATATGCGCAGTGAGCCCGTTACCCTTGGTGCTCCCGGTGAACCGCTCTCGGAGGGTGATCTCGGACCGGGTGGGCAGGGTACTGCTGACGCGTATGCTAATATGACGGTAGACTTTGGCTTCTACCAACCGGTCAGTGTCGGCGACTTTGTCTGGCTGGATACGAACGGCGATGGTATCCAGGACGCGGGGGAGCCGGGACTGGCGGGTGCCACCGTCACTCTCTACGATGCTACCGGCACCACCCCGATTACGAGCGACGCCGACGGCAACTCCATCACGCCGGTCACCACGGACAGCAGCGGTGCGTACAGCTTTACCAACCTGCCGCCGGGCCAGTACACGGTGGCGTTTGACCCACCCACCGGCTATCTTCCCACCCAGACGGGGCGGGGCTCCGACGCAACCGACTCGAACGGTCTGAGCGCCCAGTCTGCCGTCCTGGACTCCGGCGAGAGCGACCCCGATCTGGATAGTGGCTTCTTTGCCCCGGTTAGCGTCGGTGACGTTGTCTGGTTCGATACCAACGCCAACGGGGTGCAGGATGCGGGTGAACCGGGACTGGCGGGTGCCACCGTCACCCTCTACGATGCTACCGGCACCAATGAGATTACAACCGATGCTGACGGCAACTCCATCACGTCGATCACCACCGGCACTGATGGCGCATACAGCTTTACCAACCTGCCACCGGGACAGTACACGGTGCAGTTTACGCCACCGTCCGGCTATCTCCCGACCCAAACCGGGCAGGGCACCGACGCAACCGACTCGAACGGTCTGAGCGCCCAGTCTGCCGTCCTGGACTCCGGCGAAAACGACCCCAATCTGGATAGCGGCTTCTTTACCCCGGTCAACCTGGGCGACCAGGTCTGGTATGATGCCAATGATAACGGTCTGCTTGACCCGGGCGAAACCGGCATCGCCGGCGTGGACGTTCAGTTGTTCCGCAGTGGAGACGACCCGACCAGCGCGACCCCGGTAGCGACCCAGACCACCGACAGTGACGGACTGTACGCATTTACTAATCTGACCCCCGGTGACTACTTTGTCTACATCCCGAACCCACCGGCAGACTATCCGTTTAGCAGCACCCCCACCGACACGAATGACAACGGTGAGGACAATGACGACAACGGCAACCAGTCCACCCCCGGTGGCCCGGTCACCAGCCCGGTCGTCACCCTGACCTCCGGTGGTGAGCCGACCGATGACGGTGATGGTTCCGACGGTGATCTGACCATTGACTTTGGCTTCTACAGTCTGAGCCTGGGCAACCGGGTCTGGGAAGATACCAACAACAACGGTATCCTGGACAACGGTGAAACGGGTGTGGAGAATGTCACCGTCAGCCTCTACGCCGATACCAATGGCGATGGCACTCCCGACAGCGCCACACCTATCGCCACAATGACAACCGATGCGGAGGGCCGCTACCTCTTCACCGGACTGGACGCCGGTCAGTATGTGATCGAGTTGACCAACCTGCCGGCCGGCTATGTCAGCAGCAACGGCGCAATCGGCACCAACCAGGCGGCGGACGGCCCCTACGAGCCGGGCATCGCCGAGAGCAACAACCCTGCCGATGAGGAACAGGATCATGGCACGCAGGGCGATGGCACCAGCTTCGCCGCAGATGCCATTCGCAGCGGCACCATCACACTGACCGTTGATAGTGAACCGACCGGCGAAAGCGATGCAACTCTGCCAACCAGTGTTACGAACAACCCGGCGACGGATGCCAACACCAACACTACGATTGACTTCGGCATCTTCCAACCCGCCGGCCTGGGTGACTATGTCTGGATGGATACCAACAACGACGGCATTCAGGACAGCGGCGAAAATGGTGTGGGTGGTATCACCGTTACCCTGCTGGATGGCAGCACGGGCGAACCGCTTTTGGTGAATGGCAACCCCATCACCACCACAACCGACGGAACCGGCTACTACCAGTTCAGCAACCTTCCGCCGGGTAGTTATGCCGTTGAGTTTAGTGACCTGCCGCCCAACACGGTCTTCAGCCCGCAAGATCGGGGCAGCGACACCCAGGACAGTGACGCCGACCCGACCAGCGGCAAGACCGCCGACGTAACGCTGAATGCCGGTGACAACTATCCCGACCTGGACGCCGGGCTCTACTCACCCGATGCCGGCCTGGGCGACTATGTCTGGCAGGACAACAACCGGAACGGCATGCAGGACGAGCCTGCCGGCGCGGGCATCGCCGGTGTGACCGTCAGCCTGTATGACGGAACTACGCTCGTTGCTACCGACATTACCGATGCCGGCGGCTACTACCAGTTTAGCAACCTTCAGCCCGACCATAACTACACGGTGCGGCTGGAAAACCCGGCTGATTTTGCCCCGGGTGGCCCGCTGGAAGGATGGGAATTGACAGCCCAGAATGTGGGCAGTGATGATAGCGACTCGGATGCGGAACTGGTCAACAGTTATCCCGAGATTAGCACCGCCACGACTGCCGGACCAGCTACCAACACACCGACCTACGACTTCGGCTTCTTCAAGCCGGCTGGTCTGGGCGACTATGTCTGGCAGGACAACAACCGGAATGGCGTGCAGGACACGGATGAGCCACCCGTACCCGGCGTGACCGTGCGCCTGCTTGATGACAGCGGCAACCCCATCGACGATCCGAACCAGCCGGGGGTGCCCTGGACCACCACAACCGATAGCAACGGCTACTACCGCTTTAGCGACCTGATACCGGGGAGCTACCAGGTAGAGTTTGTGCCGTCGTCCGACTATGTCTTCACCAATCCCAACCAGGGCGGCGACGACACCCGTGATAGCGATGCCGACCCGACCAGCGGACGGACAGCCGTTGTCACGCTGACACCGGGCGCGAGTGACCTGACCCTGGACGTCGGGCTCTACCTGCCGCTGGAACTGGGCAACCTGATCTGGGAAGATCGCAACAACAACGGCGTGGCTGATCCGGGCGAGCCGGGCGTGCCCAACGCGACGGTCAATCTCTACCGAGATAGCAATGGCGACGGTCAGCCGGACGGCCCGCCCATCGCCACCACCACCACTGACGCGAACGGCAACTACCGCTTCAACAACCTGACGCCGGACGGTTATATCATTGAGGTAGTGCCACCGGCCGGCTACAGCAGCAGCACCGGGCGCAACGGCTGGGCCAACGGCCCCCATGAACCTGGTATCGATGGTGACGCGGACGAGAACAATGTAGACCATGGCACTGCCGGCGGCGACGCAATTCGCAGTGACACCATCAACCTTGTCCGGCAGGATGAGCCCACCAACGACGGCGATACCAACCCCGATAGCAACCTGACGGTGGATTTCGGCCTGTTCCAACCCGCCGGCCTGGGCAGCCGGGTCTGGCAGGACGACAACAACAACGGCCAGTCCGACGCGGATGAACCGGGCGTACCGGGCATCACCGTAACGCTCTATGACGCGAGTGGTAACGTGGTTGCAACCACAACCACCAACGACACCGGATATTACGCGTTCACCAACCTGACTCCGGGGGACTACTACCTTGGCTTCACGGATCTGCCGGCCGGCTATGGCTTCACGGGACCGGACCGGAGCAACGATGACGTTGACAGTGACGTGGACCCGACTACCGGCATAACTGCGCCGGTAACACTGGGAGCCGGGCAGAATGTGCCGAATATCTGGGCCGGGTTGAGTGATACCGGCACAACCGCGATCAAGCTGAACCGGTTCAGTGCTACACGCCAGGGGGATCAGATCATCATTCGCTGGGAGACCGGCATGGAGATCAACACCTGGGGCTACCATCTCTACCGCACCAGCGACGGCGACCGCGCACACGCGGAACGGGTTACACCCGCGCTGATCCTGGCGCAGGGACGTGGATCGGCCGGCGCAGCCTACACCTGGACTGATACGGATGTTGCGGAGGGTACAACCTATAGCTACTGGTTGCAGGAGGTTGAAATCGACGAGACAACGAGTGAATATGGCCCGGTCCGTGCTACGCCACGGGTAACCAACACGGACCATCAGATCTTCCTACCGCTGATGCAGCGGTAACGTCCACCTGATCCGCTTACCCCGTCCGTTGCTTTCCGCATGCCCAATCAGGGCATGTGGAAAGCAACGGACGGAGTTCTGGGTTGGGTGAAATAATTGAGATATAGACACCGGCATTAAGAGCCTGTCTGAAACGGGTTGGTCATGGGGCGACGGCCCCGGCGCGGGAGTCCCGGCTTCAGCCGGTTCCGGCCACACACCGGCTGAAGCCGGGACTCCTGGGGCGCTGTCCAGTGTCGCAGGGCACCCCGCATGCCGTGGGACCGCCGCGAATCAGCTTTTCAGACAGTCTCTAAGATTGTACGCGGGCCTGGATGAAACCCAATCCGTGATCAAAGCGGGGGATCATCGTGCAGTTAAATTTTGCAAGCTCATCCACAATATCCGGATTATCGAAGTCTTTAGAATTTCTGTTGAGGAAACAACCGGCTGATGGCGTATTTCGCTGTAGATGCGAGATTACCGAGGTGTATACGATGGCATCCTGTGGCCTCAATCCGTATGGTACTTCGTACGAAGAAGCTACTTTTAATACCAGCACTTCATAATCGAGACTTCCGCCTGCAATGGTATAATATAAGCCCGAGTCGACTAACCACTGCCAGGTGTGATCGACCTCATCAGGCGGTTTTTTTGTATGGATTAGCTCGTTGAGCCAGGATACGACAATAAGTTCAAGACTCTGTTCACTTACCTGCTCTGTCGTAATGCCTGCCTGTTCAAGGTAAGGTTGGAGGATTGGTCTTGCATCAATAACGTAGGCGGGCTCGATCGCCTTAAGATCTGCTAAACTATGTGCCCAGAGATAGAAGCGATCAGGGAACACCATCAAGAAATAGGGTGCATTAGGAAATATGCCATGGGCAAGGATATTGCGACGTAGCCGCGCCGCCCATTCTGGCGTTGTATCCAGTTTGCTCTTTACTTCAACAACAAGGACGCGTTGATTCTCGCGGCTGTAGGCTGCCAGATCCCACCGGGTAGACATAACAAACCCCTCTGTATCTGTGACCACAGTAACAGTATAACATTGAACCGGCGATTATACTCCATGCTGCCGCAGGCGAACCCGGCTTCCGGGTCTGGCACACGACTGGAACAGTCCACACCGCGTAAGTCGTGTGATGTGACACGACTTACGCGGTCATTGACCCGATAGGAGATTCCGCCTCCGGCAGGGCGGAAGAAACCATACTTTTTCACAAAAAATTTGCACTTTGTGCAAATTTTTTGTGAAAAAGGATCAAAATGTACCATGCTGCCGCAGGCGAATCTGGCTTCCATCTGGTGAAACGCCCGGTTTGAATGCGATCGCGTAAGTCATGTTATGTGACAGGAGTTACGCGGTCGGTTCTAACCCAGGCATCTGCCTGGACAAACGGCCCGATTCGCCTCCGGCAGGGCGGAATGGAACATTCTTTTTCACAAAAATGTTGCACTATGTGCAACATTTTTGTGAAAAAGGATCAAAATGTACCATGCTGCCGCAGGCGATTCTGCCGTTCACCGGGTGAAATGCCCGGTTTGCACGCTCACCGTGTAAGTCATGTTATGTGAGATCAAAGGAATAGAATGCAGGTGCCATTGCCGTTCAAACACAATCGAACAACACGCCGATAAAACAAGCTATTCCTGGTTCGTAGCCTGTTCGCGCGCAATCTCTGTCTCAACTTCCTGAAGGAGACTGGTAAGTGGACGACGTCGGTGTCTGGCAGCTAAACGCTCATCGAGGAACTGTTGAAAGGCGGTACTCGAACGGAGCAGTTCAACCTCGCGCTCGAAATCATCAGCTTCCGCCAGCACATATTCGCGCCCATCGGGTGCGATCAGAACAAGCGGGCCAGCGTGAGCCAGTTTGAGCACACTCAGGATATCCAGTTGCTGATGCGAAAGATCAATAATATTCACAACTGTACAACCTTTCCACGAATATAAAGAGTATTATGTTCCTTTTCTTGCCATACTCCTCAACGCGGCAGCATTGTCTCACACAGTATAGCATAGTGTTTATATCTCAGGCATGCCGGCGCATGTCACGATACCGTTTTTGATACTCTTTCGGGAAATACTTTGTGGCATTTTTGAGGCTTTCTGCGCAAAAGTGCTGGATATTCTGTTCAAGTACTGCTCGCACAAATGCCTCATCATATCGAGAGATATCCCGCAGGATCCAGCCCACGGCGGTCCTGGCGAAGCGCTCCGGTCGGCGGATGAGCGTAGGTAAATGCGGAAAAATCAGGATTCCGGTTCAACTCTCGCGAAATTTGAGTTTCACGATACGTTGACGATAACTCAGTATAGTGCTATCTACAACTATATGACTGACTTGACGCAAGCCGTCTGCCGCATAATGACATCCGTCTACCACGCTCATTTCCAGTCATATGGTTCCAGCCGCGAGCGGGCTCATGAAATACATATCACCCACATTATACATGAGCACGTACTACGCACAACCGCCGAAGTACGCATACTATGTTGATTTCGTTGCACATTTAAGGAGACAAGATGACAAAGAATTTGATGCACGGCTGGACATCCCTCATCCTGGTGCTTATGCTCACACTGGCTGCCTGTAGTGGTGGAGGCGAACCTCCTGTTGAGGCTCCTTCGCAAGAGGAAACGCTGGCTGAAGAGGAAGCACCGACTGAAACCGAAGAAACTCCCACTGCGACCCCAGAGGAAACCGCCGAACCGGAGGCGGCAACACCAGAGCCGGTCGAACTGGCCGAAAATGCAATCACGGCAGAAACTGCCGCCGAGGTGATGGAACAGCGCATGATCGGGCGCGGTAATCTGGAGGTCATTGCTGTCTCGCGCGAAGGTGATCTCACTGCGGTCGGAACATCAGTCGGTATCTGGTTGCACAATACCGCAACCCTGGAAACAACTGGCTTTATGCCTACTACTTCCGCAGTCAATGATCTGATTTTTATGCCTGACCGCGTAACCCTCGCTGCCGGCTTGCAGGATGGGTTGGTCGCGCTCTATGACGTTCAGACGTTGAGTGAAGTACGCACGTTCGATGATGATTCGCTCTCCGTCGATACCATCGACGTTGCGCCGGACGGCAGCTTGCTGGCTGCCGGCACGCTCAGCAAGGAAGTGCTGCTCTGGCGGGTCGAAGACGGCGCGCTGGTCAACACCCTGGAGATGGACGATTCCATTAACGATGTCGTATTTGGTTCCGACAGTGTGACACTGATGGTGGCACCAAGCGCGCCCGAAATTCAGATCTGGAACGTAGCTGACGGTACGCAGATGAGCACCTTCACCGGGCACGAAGATGATGTCGAAGCAGTCGCTTTTTCGCCCGAGGGATTGCTCGCTTCCGGCTCGTTTGGTCGCATCGTCAAAGTCTGGAATCTGGCAGAGGGCAGCGAGATGCAGAGCTTCGAGGCTGACACGCCACCCCAGAGTCAGGTGCTCTTTTCACCGGATGGCAGTCAACTTGTGGTCGTCTCCAACAGCCGTAACCTCGGCATCTACAGTCCGAGTGACGCGGCCCGCTTGCAAGAACTCGAAAATCCGAGCAGCGTACGCAGCGTTGCCTTCACGCCGGATGGCGCGACGCTCGTTGCCGGCCTGCTCGATGACTCGCTGGTTGTCTGGGATCCCACCAGTGGCACCGAGGTTGTGTCAGTTGATGGCGAAACCCTCGGCTCAACCAACGCCACTGGCGCGCTGACAATTTCCGCAGACGGCGCGACGATCCTGAGCGGCGATGGTGCCGACACGATCCGGATTTGGGATGCTGACCTGAGTGAGAACGAAGTCATCGCCGAAGACCAGGTGAACGATATTGTATCCGCGCCGGACGGGTCGATGTTCTATACGACCGACTTCAGTGACTCGATTACCGCGTGGAACAGCGACGGCAGCGAGGCGAACATCGTTGAAGAAGCCCACGAAGCAAGAATCTTTGACTTCGCCATCGCGCCGGACGGCTCCACACTTGCGACTGGTTCCCGCGACATGACCGTGAAGCTGTGGGATGCCGCCGACCTGAGCGAGATTGCAACAATGGAGGGGCACACCGACCAGATCAACGCAGTGGCCTTCTCGCCGGATGGCGGGCTGGTTGCCTCCGGCGGCATCGACGAAACGATCATGCTATGGGATGCCGCAACCGGCGACGAGATCACCTCGTTGCCCGCCGACTCGGTCGTAAGCTCACTCACCTTCTCGCCGGATGGTGCCTTGCTGGCGGCGGGCCTGAATAACGGGACGATAATGGTCTACGATGTGGAAGACGAAAGCACTGCCTATCTGCTGGAAGACCAGGGCGGCGACATTCGTGGGATCGACTTTAGCCCCGATGGCAGCATGCTGGCGACTGGCTCGTCGCAAGGCTCGCTCTGGCTGTGGGATAGTACAGATGGGAGCAACCTGAACCAGCTTGACGGTCATACATCGGCCATTGATGCACTGATGTTTGCGCCGGATGGCTCGTTCCTGGTATCCCAATCGGCAGATGAAACGCTGCGCATCTGGGGTGTCGGGCCAGGTGAGGACACCGCCGAAGACACCGCCGCGGAGGAAGCACCGGCCGAAGACGCCCCGGCTGAGGAAGCACCAGCCGAAGACGCCCCGGCTGAGGAAGCCAGTGGCGCAGATGCCGGGCCCCTCACACAGCTTGCCGTTGCCGGCACAACTGCTTCATCCGAGTGGAGCAACAGCTACGCGGCAGCACTGGCGGTCGATGGCAGTACCGAAGGATGGGAAGGCTGGTACAGCGGATCGATGGAGCCCGGCGAATGGATCGAACTGACGCTGGAGCAGCCGGCTACCGTCGAACAACTGCGCATCTACACCCGCGCAGGCGACGACAGCGCGCACATTGCCGCCGCAACCCTGGTATTCGATGACGGTAGCGAGCAGCAGATTGAACTCTCCGAGAGCACCGGCTGGCAGGAGGTCGGCGTTGATCCGGTTGAAACCCAGACGGTGCGGATCGTGGTTGATGCGATTTACGAGCATGAAAACATCTCGTTCGACTCGATTGCTCTGACCGAAGTCGAGGTTCTGGGACGTGCTGGTGCAGGCACGGATACCGGGGCGGAAGCTCCAGCAGAAGAAGCAGCGCCTGCCGAAGATGCCCCCGCTGAAGAAGGGAACGGCGCGGCAACTGGCGGCGAAATGATCACCAACGAGCCTGGCTTTTCCATGACCGTGCCCGACGGCTGGCAGATGTTCCTCAATACGGCATTGGGCGAGTCGGGGGCAGTGCTGCTGATTCCTGCCGATGCTGACCCGGCGGCTCCGCCGGATGAAACGGTGCTTGCGATTAATATCGGCACGATGGATGCTGTGTTTTCGGATGTCGAAATACCTGCTGATGCAAGCGCCGAAGACATCCTGAATACTTTGATCCTGACCTTAATCGAGGTAGCCGATTATGAGCCGGCAGAACCAGCAAAATAGCTCACGGTTGCGGATCTATCAGCATGACATGATTACACCAGGAGATGCATGTGTCCAATAGCGTACGTGGCTGTCTATCAATGTTTGCCGGCAGTGGTGTCGGCGGCATCATCGGCGGTGTGCTGCTGGCGCTGGTTGGTGCGATCATCGGCGGCTATATCAGCTTCAGCGCGTTCGACTCCGGCAGCAGTTTTGCGAGTCCTATCGAAGGAATCATTTTGGTGGCGATCGTCCTGGTTCTTTTGGGAGCAGCGATTGGCGGCGTCGTAGGTTTTGTGCTCGGCTCAGTCATCCCCGCGTTGGGCGTGGCGCTCAAACACGCCACACAGGGCAACTATATACCGTTGGGCATCCTGCTCGCGCTCATGATCATTGTCCCGTTCGCCTGCAACAGCTACATGGCCTCGTACCGCGCCGAACGCGAGCGCGCGGCGCAAGCCGGCGCCAACCCCGCACCCACCGCGACGCCTGGCCCGCTGCCGGCGATGCAGGCCACGTTAGAGGCGGGCATCGTGGAACCCCGAACCAACCCTCACCGCGATGACCGCGCCTACACCCACCCGACCGGCGCATTTGCGCTCAATGTGCCCAAACACTGGGAAGCCACCGAACTGGCCCCGCCCGGTAGCGCAGTGACACTCTTTGGTAATGAAAGCTATGCCAGATATGCCGTCGTGCTGCTGCGTGTCACCGAGCAACCGCTGGACACCGCCTGGCTTGACGCCGAACTCCACGCAGCGATTGAGGAATTTTATGGCGACCGGGACGATCTATCCATCGAGGAACCGCCTGAAGAGAGCAAACCCACGCGCAACGGGTGGCAGCGGTGGCGTTCATTCTCTAGTACCGATAGCGATGGGCGTGAGAGTTTTGGCAGCGGGTACATTCGGCACGATGGCAACAGTATCAGTATCCTGCTGGTGGCTGATGTACGCCGCACCCAGTCACCCAATTTCTTACGCGAGAGCTACTATGCCGACCCGACGCCCAACCTGCCCAACCCGTAGTGGCACAACCAACGACGAACGACCAATGCCAGCCCGTTGTATGAACTTGATACCGATTTGATGTTTGAACCGCAAAGGATCGCAAAGGCTCCATCTTTGCGGTTTTTGCAGCATAGACCGCGAATTGGTATCAGTTCGGTTCCACGTCGTCGAACGTCGCTATCGCCAATTGTCCTGTCATCTGGGCCACGAGCGCGTGTGCGCCCCACGCTGTATAACGTGCCTGTGCCTGCGCTGCACAGGTTGCCGCCATCTCGCTGTCGCCTTGTGCGGCATAGAAGTGCGCGGCACAGCGGGCAACCAGAGCCGCTTCATGGATGTACCCGTGGCGATCTGCCAGGGTCAGGGCATGCTCGTAATGGGCTGCCGCCTGTGCCGGGTCATTACTCACACGGTACACCTCGGACTCGATCAGGTGCCACTTGTGCAAGAAATTCTCTGGCGCATGCGTTGCCCACTGCTGCAAACGGTGCTGATTGTGGCGCACCTGTTGCATATCCGCCGGCACATGATCCTCGGCACCCGCCAGGATAATCAGCGATTGAGCGAACGTGAAAACCATCTGGCGCAGCAGTCCCGTAAGACTTGCGGCGTAGGGTTTGACCTGCGCCAGATCATCTGCCGCGCCCACATAATCATGGAATAGATAGCGCAGAGTCATGCGACTGGTCAGGAACATACAGACGAGCAGGGTATTGCCTGCTGATTCCAGATGGGTAAGTCGTGTGGTGTCCTCCTCGGCGGAACCGAAGAGAAAGTACGGATCAGGCGTCTGTCCCCGCAATGCCTGGACATAATGCCAGGTGTATGTGGTGGGCGAAGCCCACAGATCAAGGTGAAACCGCTGATGCAGGTGCATATCCGCGCTAATGTGCTGGGACACCGTCGCCAGGTCGATCCCGGACTCGGCGACATAGAACGCCCGCGTGTGCAGGATGCTGACAGCTCCGACGATGTCCAGAGCAGCAATACTCCTGTCGGCAATCTGCTGCATTGGGGCGATCAATGTGCGGAGCGGTTCGCGCCAGTGCGCGAGAAACGAGAATATTTTGGAGTGAGTCATCGTGACAACCTGGATCGGTGCGTCCGCATCGAGGCAGCGCAGCGCGATCTGACCGAACGGATAGCCTGCCGCCGGATCATGCTGCATATGCCCGTAGACCACACCGTAGGATGCGACGGCCAGCGCGGTATACACGGTGCGTCCTTTGTCAATGGAGAGCCGCATTTGCGTCAGGATCAGGAGGATATTCAAATTGGGCGCAACGATAAATGTCGGAATATGCAGCACATGCAGTAGTTGCATCGCGGCCTGGGCCATTGCGTCGGTCATCGGTGGAAGATCAGGCAGTGCCTCTGGCGGTAGCGCAGCAACGCGCGGCTGGAGTTCGGCAAATGCCTGTTCGACATGGGCAACCGTTGCTTGCTCGGGTAGTAGCACGCCGAGCAGCGCCAGCAAAGGCAATCCAACACGTACCGCAGCGCGGGCCTGCTGTCGTCGGATGAGGTATTCGACCTGGATCAGAACCACGGGCAGCGTGTCGAGCAGCGAGACGGCGTGGTTTCGTACGACAATGTCAAGGTCGCGCAGAACCGTGTTTTCGCCGGCGTGGGCGGCACTCCTGACAGCCGCAGTATGCAGTGCCAGCATAAGCTGATAATTTTGCTGCCAGCCAGGCTCGCCCAACAGTGTAATCGCATCGACCAGGGCGGCACAGACCTCGGCGGCATTGTCGTCTGGACGCTGCTCACGCGCACGGTGCAGGGCGTGCTCGGCCAGCACAAACACATCCAGCTTACCATTCGGGGGCACATCCGGCTTGCACCAGGCCAGCAGCCGCTCAACGATAGCCGGATAATCTACCAGGGGAGCCGTGTGGTTTATGACCATGATGTTGCGTTGCTGGTGGTGTGCTCGGGCCGCTTCATAGAGCTGTGTGGTGGCGACTTCGGGCGGCAGCGCAAACTCCTTGTGCAGGAGCGCTACACAGCGATGATATTGCCGGATTGCATCATCATACCTTCCCTGGGTTGTATAGAGCCGAATCAGTGCCCGGTGGGTCGCCTCATGCCACGGTTCCAGTTCGAGTAGTCGTTGGGCAGCACCCACTGCCTGCGTTACCTGACCATTCTGTTCGTATGTTTCGTAGAGGCGTGTGCATGCGGTGACTGCCTGGACATGCAGCGCCTCACGCTGCTGCGTCACCCATGTATCAAACTCGACGCTATCGTTGAGCACAAACTGGTGCAGAAAATCGCCGCGATACACCTGCATAGCTCGCTCCAGGTCGGGCAGGGGATCGGCAGCATGCACAGCGTGCTCGATGTACTGGCGAAAGACATGCACATCACAGACAAACGAGCTTTGCGGATTCCACTGCACCGTGCGGCGGGTAACGCGGAGAAATGGTGGAGCATGTTCGGTGGTGACAAGCATCTGACGCAAGCGTAGCAGCGCCTGGCGCAAATTTTGCAGCGTCCTTTGTTCTGCCTGGTGCGACCAGAGCATCTCAGCCAGCGCACCTCGTGTATGCACGGCATCAACTTCGACCACCAGATAAAACAGCAATGCCTGCGCTTTGGCATATGGCAAGGTGATTAACAGATGATCTTCCAGATAAACCTGCGGGTCACCCAACAGGTTGAGATGCAGGCGCGTCATACATCCTTACCCTACGACAACATAGACGTGATTGTTCACGTTGCGTTGACGATAGTTTGTTATAGTTTCACAAACAGAGTACACGTCTGATTGCAGCACCGTGGCTCTACTGTCCGTACTCGGCGTCTCTCCAGCGGGTGTCGTCGCTGGAGATATTAATCGGCTGGTTACTACTTTACCACATTCTCTGCGTATTCCAATCTGAAAGGAGAGCAAAATGCCATTCATTCTCGCCGCGTTACAGCCTCGTCGCACCGCTCCACTATCCATCGCCCTGCTCCTCGTCGCTTTGCTTCTCGTCGCCTGTGGTGGTGGCGAAGCCGCTGCGCCCGCTACCGAGCCAGAACCAGAAGCCGCCGAAGCCGAACCGCAAGAAGAAACTGATAACGAGCCTCAAGCGTTGTCGATAGCCTCTGCCGATGCGTCCTCCGAGTGGAGCGAGTCCTACAGCTCTGACATGGCGTTCGATGGCAGCACTGAAGGCTGGGAGGGCTGGTACACCGAAACGATGGAGCCCGGCGAGTGGATCGATCTCACGTTAGAGCAAGCGGCCACCGTCGAGAGTATGCGCATCTACACGCGCGAAGGTGACGACAGCGCCCACATTGCGGAAGCCACGTTGGTCTTTGCTGATGGCAGCGAGCAGACCATCGAACTGGCCGAGGAGACCGGCTGGCAGGACGTGCCCCTGGAGCCCGTCGATACTGAGACCGTGCGCATTGTGATTGATAGCATCCACGAGCACGAGGACATCACGTTCGACTCGATTGCGCTGACCGAAGTCGAAGTCTGGGGCACCCCCACCACTGAATGACATACCGTGTTATGCCATAAATAGGTAGGTAGTCCCTGTTGCATACAGGCAGCAGGGACTGCTTTGCATCGTACACCACCAGGGAAAGGAGTCATTGTGAGATGAGAGACTACGACCAGGAAGCACTCTCCGAATACATGTCCGGTGCATCTGACTACCCAACCGAAGTTCCCGCCGTCATGCGCGAAGAACCGCTCGCGCTGCCGATGCGCATTCTGGCGGTCCTCTTCGGACTGCTGTGCGGGGCGGTGATTGGCTTCGTCTCCGGCTTCATCCAGGCATTCTTCGTCACGCCGGCACTGCTGACACTGGGTGTGCCGGTCGGACCGGACGGGTGGTTTGCCGACGACACGGCGCTGTTTGAGTTTGTGCTGCGCGGCGGTGTGTATATGCTGACGCCATTCCTTGCGCTGTTGTTTGGCTGGTTCGGCTGGCGCGGGCGTGGTTTCTTCAGCAATATGCTCACTGTGGTGCTGGCGGGCATCCTGGGGTTGGGCACGGCCGCGCTGGTGGCGCTGGGTTTTATTGATGGTGACCATGATTATCGAACGGAGCAGAAACGCAACTCGTCGTAGGCGATTACCACTGAACTTCGCCGAATGACAGGGGCATGGCTTGACCTCCTCCTCCTCCAACGAGATTTCTTTCTCACCGCAGAGACACAGCGGGCGCAGAGATGACCACAACCGGATGGCTAAGAGACTGTCTGAAAAGCTGATTCGCGTCGGTCCCACGGCATGCGGGGTGCCTTGCGACACCGGACAGCGCCCCAGGAGTCCCGGCTTCAGCCGGTG
>Ga0207419_1000424_pt1 | contig 36826 bp, 29 predicted proteins | sample ElkSloMetagenome_4_FD_184723 | JGI IMG/M metagenome (GOLD analysis project Ga0207419, IMG submission 184723) | Hot spring microbial communities from Elkhorn Slough, Monterey Bay, USA - MD2A (version 2) | ecosystem: Environmental > Aquatic > Marine > Intertidal zone > Estuary: Microbial mat ...
GGTCTTATTGAAGGGATCATTTACCTTACCAAATCTGATGAAGAGTTTTACAACACCTATCAAGCTCAAAAAAAGCCATGGTTCTAACACAGCAATAAAAAAACCCAGAACTAAACTTCTGGGTTTTTTGAATTAATCAGTCTTATGATGCCCGTTATTGGCAAATTTTTGCTCTAATTCTGCTTGAAATTCTTCCATTACTGGTCTTACGGTACTTTCTGGCAAATCTGCTATTTTAATATACATGAGTCCATCTACAGAATTATTAAATAAGGGGTCTACATTAAACGCTACCAATTTGGCATTTTGCTTAATATATTTTTTCAGCAAAACAGGTAATCGCAACGCTCCAGGTTCAATTTCGTCTATTATTCTATCAAATTTATTTAAGTCCGCTTCGGTGGCATCAAAGACAAAATCTTTGTCGGCGTCTTTTAATTTCACCTTAAATTCTTTTTTAGGCCTTACGTATTGTGCTACATAGGGATCGTAATAATGCGATTTCATAAACTCTATCATAAGACTCTTAGAAAATTTAGAGAATTGGTTGCTTATGCTTACGCCACCGATAAGATACTTGTGTTCTGGATGTCTTAATGTGGTGTGCACAATTCCTTTCCATAACAAAAATAAAGGCATAGGTTTTTGTTGGTAGTCTGCAACAATGAAGGCACGCCCCATTTCTATGGATTGGCTCATCATTCTATACAATTCTGGCTCAAACCTAAAAAGATCTTGTAAATAAAAACCATCAATGCCAAAACGCTCAAAAATTTGACTGCCAAGTCCCATTCGGTATGCTCCGGCAATACAATGCTTGCTCTCGTCCCATAAAAACATGTGATGATAGTAGCTATCAAATTCATCTAAGTCAATGGCTTCGTTAGTACCTTCGCCAACTTCTCGAAAGGTGATTTCTCTTAACCGTCCTATTTCACGCAATATATGAGGAATAGATGATGGCGAAGCCAAATACACTTCATAGTTTTTACTCTTAAGCAGCCTGCAGTCGTTTTTTTTAAGTTGCTTTACTTCATTAACCATGAGGTGCTGGTCCACGGGAGTCACTATATTTTTTGGCAGACGTTGTGCTTTTAAGGAAGATTGTAAGTTTTCAATAAGTTTTGATTTGTTTTCGAAAGCATTGGCCAGCATATAGGTTTTACGTCTCAAAAACTCTGATAATTCCTTTATGGAAGTTTGTTCGCTCTGATCTTTTACAGATACAGGCCGACCAATTCTCACCTTTATAACCCGACGTTTTTGAGTCAGCAATTCAGATGGTAGCTTAGCGGTTCTTAAGGTGTCATTTATTTTTGATAACCGATAAAACAACGGGCTATTTTTAGCATGAAAATAAATAGGGACAACAGGTACTTCAGCTTTTTTAATGAGTTTTATCGCCGCTTCTTCCCAGGGTTTATCTACCACCAACTTACCATCGCGATAGGTAGACACTTCACCGGCAGGAAATACGCCTAAAGGATGCCCTTCTTTAAGATGTAATAACGCATGCTTAAACCCGGTTATACTATTGGCCACTTCTTTGCGATCTTCAAAAGGGTTAACGGGCATTATATACGGCTTTAAGGGCTCGATGCGATGCAATAAAAAATTAGCAATGATTTTGAAGTCTGTGCGCTGCTCCACCATTAATTTTAGTAACAAAATACCATCTATGCCGCCAAGAGGATGATTAGATATTGTAATGTAAGCACCGTCTTTTGGTAAACGCTTTAAATCTTCTTCAGGGATTTCGAATTTAATTTGAAATTCATCTAAAATGGCATTTAAGAATTCTAAATCTGTAAGATGCTTATTGCGGTTGTAGATTTTGTTAAGGGTAGAAATTTTCAACACCTTCATTAAAAGCCAGCCAAACATAGTACCAAAAATCCCGTATTTATCGGCTTTAATGGCCTTAGCTACCTCTTTAGCAGTTACCAAACCCAATTCTGATGAAGATTTACCCATAACAACAAATGTAAGAAATGTTTATTTAGTCAAAATTTGCACCGTTTGATGCGTTTGTTGTTTTAAAAGTACATGATTATTTTGCTCTAAATCTGCCACCACATCTGGATGATAATGTCTAATGGTATATAAATTAACATTAGGATGACAGACCACTTGAAATTTGGCTTTTAGGTGTTGTAGTAAGGGTTCTAAATTATCATATATGTTTTCTACACACACCGAAAAACTTATCGCTGAATTCTGAATGAGATCTACCTTCATTTTATAATGATGGAGAAGCCTAAAAATGTCACTTAAATTTTCTTCAACCATATAGGAGAAGTCTAAGGATGACAAAGAGATAAGTACTTGGTTTTTCTTTACGATATAACATGGAATTTTAGGCACAATAGATTGTCCCTTGCTTACCGTTGTGCCTTTTTCCTCAGGATGCAAAAATGATTTTACATAAAGAGGAATTTCCTTACGTTGCAATGGTTGTAGTGTTTTTGGGTGTATAACTGAGGCTCCATAAAAGGCCAACTCTATTGCTTCTTCATAAGAAATCTGCTGAAGCAGTTCTGCCTGATCAAAATAACGCGGGTCGGCATTTAAAACCCCAGAAACGTCTTTCCAAATGGTAACACTTTCGGCATTTAAACAATAGGCAAAAATAGCCGCTGTATAATCGCTACCTTCTCTGCCTAAGGTGGTTGTAAAGTTGTTAGGATCACTACCTAAAAATCCTTGTGTAATATTAAGTTGGTCTGTTTTTAATAGCTCAGAGATACGCTCTTGAGTTTGTTCCCAGTCCACATTGGCACGCCTGTAATAATCGTCGGTTTTAATAAGGGTTCTTACATCAACCCAATTATTTTTTAAGCCTTCTTTATTGAAATAATGACTTATAATGGTTGTTGATAATAATTCACCATAGCCCACAATCTGGTCGTAAATGTAGTTGTAGTTGGGGGACTTATTGCGCTTTAAAAACTGATTGAGTTCTTCTGCTAAATGTCTAATAGCATTAAATACCGGATGCTCCTTATTTGTAAATAATGTATTGGCCACCTTGAGATGGAAATTTACAACCTCGTGAAGCCTGTTCTGAAGCTCAGATCTTTCTTCTCCATAGGCATTAATTACAGCTTCAAGAGCATTGGTAGTTTTACCCATGGCAGATACCACTACTAGTGTATCATTATGACCCACCGTTCGTAATACACGAACCAAGTTTCTAATACCTTCTGCATCTTTAACCGAGGCTCCACCAAATTTAAATACACGCATTTACAAAGCCTTTAGGTAGTTTTTAATTCCATTTTCATCTAAATGTACCACATCCCAATACGGCATAACGTTGGCTCCTTTAGATTTATAAAAGTCTATGGCCTTAGAATTCCAGTCCAGTACTTCCCAACTTACACGTTTTACCTGTATTGCCTTGGCATGAGCTACAACAGCGTCTAAGAGCTGTGTTCCTACTCCTTGCCCTCTGTGGTTTTGTTCTACAATGAGGTCTTCTAAATGCAAAACTTCGCCTTTCCAGGTCGAAAATCGGGTATAAACTAAGGCCATACCGATAATTCTACCACTTTCCTCAGCGACAAAACACTTAAATTTAGGGGTATCACCAAAACCATCTTTTACTAGGTCGTTTTCTGTAATTTCAACGGCATTTGGTTCTTTTTCAAACACCGCCAGATCTTTAATTAAATTTAATATACTGGGTGCATCTTCAATATGTGCTGCTCTTATTTTCGTCATGACTTTAACCCTTATAAAATTCAAATATAGCATATAAAACCCATGAGATCACAATTAATTTACCTAACGAAAACGATGTAGTTTTGTAAAAAATACGATATTTGTTAAAAATTAATCAATATAAATCTTCATGTCTCAACACAATCAGACCTTAGGTGAGTTTATCATAGAAAATCAAGCCTCATTTAAATACACCTCTGGTGAATTATCACGATTAATCAACTCTATACGACTCGCTGCCAAGGTAGTGAATCACGAAGTTAACAAAGCGGGGCTCGTAGATATTATTGGTGCTGCTGGTGATACTAATATACAGGGAGAAGATCAGCAAAAGTTAGATGTATATGCTAACCAGAAGTTTATACAAACTATGACCAATCGTAATATCGTGTGCGGTATAGCTAGCGAAGAAGAAGATGATTTTATTGCTATTAACAGCCAGGACGAAAATAACCAGAATAAATATGTAGTACTCATAGACCCGTTAGATGGATCCTCAAACATTGATGTTAATGTTTCTGTGGGGACTATTTTTTCTATTTACAGACGGGTAACTCCGGTTGGTACGCCTGTTACTTTAGAGGATTTTTTGCAGAAAGGAAATCAACAAGTTGCAGCAGGCTATGTAATTTATGGTACCTCTACCATGCTCGTTTACACTACAGGTGCAGGTGTTAACGGCTTTACTTTAAACCCTGCTATTGGCTCATTTTATTTATCGCACCCTAATATGCAATTTCCTGAAGACGGCCAGATATACTCTGTTAATGAAGGCAATTACATTCATTTCCCTCAAGGCATTAAGGATTATATAAAATACTGCCAAATGGAAGAAGGAGATCGCCCGTACACCAGCCGATACATCGGGTCTTTAGTGTCCGATTTTCACAGAAACATGATTAAAGGCGGCATCTACATGTATCCCAAGAGTTCTATGCTAGAAGAAGGGAAACTAAGACTGCTCTACGAATGCAACCCTATGGCTTTCTTAGCAGAACAGGCTAATGGAAAAGCCAGCGACGGATTTACTAGGATTATGGATATAGAACCTACAGAACTGCATCAACGCGTGCCTTTTTTATGTGGCAGTAAAAATATGGTAGAAAAAGCGGAAGAGTTTATGCGTAAGGCCAAATAGATTAAAATATAAGTTCTTAAAGGCTATTGTGTACACTCATATTTCATATAATCTATTTCTTTTGTAGTAGCGCAAAAAAGTGAAAACCTCTATATTTGCAGCGTCAAAAAAAAGAACTTGAGTTATACGGCTATCTCAGAAACTTACAAACAGACTTTGCAACTGCAAAATCTGAGGGAGGCTATTGCTAAAAAAGCATCGCACGCTCATTTAAAAGGTCTAACAGGTTCATCACTGTCCATTGTTGTTTCTGAACTTTTTAAATCTTCTGAGCAGCCTTTTTTAATGGTTTTTGATGATAAAGAAGAAGCCGCCTATTACCTTAATGATCTTGAACATTTAATAAATGACAAAGACGTTCTGTTTTATCCGGGTAGTTACCGAAGACCTTACCAAATTGAAGAAACTAACAATGCTAATGTCTTACTACGAGCAGAAGTTTTAAACCGTATCAATTCTAGAAAAAAACCTTCATTAATTGTCACTTACCCTGAGGCCCTATTCGAAAAAGTAGTCACTAAAAAAGAGCTTCAAAAAAATACGCTTAAAATTAAAGTTGGTGATGATTTAAATATTGACTTTGTCAACGAGATATTGTTCGAATATAAATTTAAACGCGTCGATTTTGTTACAGAACCGGGTGATTTTTCGGTAAGAGGTGGTATTGTTGATGTATTTTCTTTTTCTCATGAAGAACCCTACCGCATTGAATTTTTTGGTGATGAGGTAGACAGCATTAGAACTTTTGATGTAGAAACACAATTATCTAATGAGCAAATCAAAAAAATTAGCATCATTCCAAATGTCGCTAATAAAACCATTGCTGAACAACGTGAAAGCTTTCTCAAGTACGTCTCTAATAAAACCGTTGTTTTTACTAAAAATACCGCGCTCTTATTCTCAAAAATAGATGAATTCTATGATAAAGCGCAGACCGCTTTTAAGCAACTGTCTGAAACTTTAAAGCATGCAGAGCCTCAAGAATTATTTTGTGATTCAGATTTGTTGAGAAGGCAGTTTTTAAACTATAATTTGGTTGAATTTGGCACAACGCCAATGTTTTATGAAAGTCTTTCAACGGAGACGTCAACTAATTTCAATACGCAGCAGATTGAATTTAAAACCAAACCTCAACCGGCGTTTAATAAACAATTCAATTTATTAATCGAAGACTTAAACAGGAATCACAGTCAAGGAATCACCAACTACATTGCATGTGTTAGCGAACAACAAGCCAAACGTTTTCATGATATTTTTGACGATGCCGAAACCGAAGTACACTATAAAACTATGGTTTTATCATTGTACCAGGGTTTTATAGATGCAGAACACAACTTAGCGGTTTACACCGATCATCAAATTTTTGATCGGTATCATAAATTTCATCTTAAAAATGGTTATGCTAAGAAACAAGCCATTACTCTAAAAGAACTTACGAGTTTAGAAATTGGCGACTATGTTACCCATATAGATCATGGTATAGGTAAATTTGGCGGACTTCAAAAAATACAGGTCGAAGGCAAACCTCAAGAGGCTATTAAATTAATTTACGGCGAACGCGATGTACTTTATTTAAGTATTCACGCATTGCACAAAATTAGCAAGTACAATGGCAAAGACGGTAAGCCGCCCAAAATTTATAAGCTTGGAAGCAAAGCTTGGAAAACCCTAAAGCAAAAAACAAAAACCAGAGTAAAGCAAATTGCGTTTAATCTTATAAAGCTATATGCCAAGCGCAAGCTAAAAAAAGGGTTTGAGTATGCACCAGATAGTAATTTACAACACGAATTAGAAGCGTCCTTCGTATACGAAGACACCCCAGACCAGACTACGGCCACCGAAGCCGTTAAAAAAGATATGGAAAACGAGCAACCCATGGATAGACTTATCTGTGGAGATGTCGGTTTTGGGAAAACTGAAGTTGCTATAAGAGCAGCTTTCAAGGCTGTAGATAATGGCAAACAAGTGGCGGTCCTGGTTCCTACTACTATTTTAGCCTATCAGCATTACCGCACCTTTAATGAGCGTCTCAAAAATTTCCCGTTAACCATAGATTACTTAAATAGATTTAGAACGGCTAAAGAAAAACGGGAAACCCTAGAGGGTTTAGAAAAAGGTCATGTGGATATCATTATAGGCACCCATCAACTGGCCAATAAAAATGTAAAATTCAAAGATTTAGGCCTTCTCGTCGTAGATGAAGAACAAAAATTTGGTGTGGCTGTAAAAGATAAACTTAAGACCATTAAAGCCAATATTGACGTTTTAACACTTACCGCCACCCCAATACCGCGAACGCTTCAGTTTAGTTTAATGGCTGCACGAGATTTATCGGTGATAAGAACCGCACCGCCTAACCGCTTTCCTATAGAAAGCCATGTAATTCGATTTAATGAAAGTAGTATTAGAGACGCCATAAGCTATGAGATACAACGCGGCGGACAAGTATTTTTTGTGCACAATCGAATAGAAAATATCAAGGAAGTCGCAGGAATGATACAACGCCTTGTTCCCGATGCTAAAATTGGTATTGGGCATGGTCAGTTAGATGGTAAAAAATTAGAACAGTTGATGCTAGGCTTTATGAACGGTGAATTTGATGTTTTGGTTAGTACTACCATCGTAGAAAGTGGTTTAGATGTACCCAATGCCAATACTATTTTTATTAATAATGCCAATAATTTTGGACTAAGTGATTTACACCAGATGCGCGGACGTGTGGGACGAAGTAATAAAAAAGCCTTTTGTTACTTCATTACACCAGACTTTAGTGTAATGACTGCAGATGCGCGTAAACGCATAAGTGCCCTAGAACAATTCACCGAACTGGGGAGTGGCTTTAATATTGCCATGAAAGATCTGGAAATTCGTGGCGCAGGAGATCTACTCGGTGGTGAGCAAAGTGGCTTTATAAACGATATTGGCTTTGATACCTATCAAAAAATACTTAATGAGGCTATTGAAGAGCTCAAAGAATCAGAGTTTGCTGATTTGTACAAAGACGAGGGGAAACCAAAACAGTATGTTAAAGACATTACCATAGACACCGATTTTCAATTACTTTTCCCAGATGATTATGTCAATAATATTTCAGAAAGGCTACAACTGTATACCAAACTTAACGACATTAATAACGATGATGATTTAGATAAATTTGAATCAGAGCTTATAGATCGTTTTGGTCCCTTACCTACTCAGGTGGCTGACTTACTCGATAGTGTAAGGATAAAATGGGTAGCTACTAAACTTGGTATTGAGAAATTAGTTATGAAAAAAGGAAAGCTCATTGGCTATTTTATACAAGACCAACAAAGTGGTTTTTACCAAACCGAAGCATTTACTAAAATTCTAAATTTTGTACAACAACATGCTAAACAGTGTACCCTTAAAGAAAAAGATACCCGAAATGGTTTAAGATTATTACTTACCTTTAACCGTATTAACTCAACATCAGAAGCACTGAATGCGCTAAGGTCTATTTTGGCTTAATTTTTGGTTGAATTTCAGAAACCTCTTTATGAAACTTATCACTTCTTTTTTAATATGTTTTAGTTGGTTGGGACTAGCCCAACATAGTATTGAAGGCACCTTTTCGCCGGCAGAAGATTTTTCTTATGCCTTTATTTATAAAGCCACTTCAGATGGTGCAGAGTATGTAGACCGAGCAAAACTAAATGCTTCAGGAACATTTACAATTACATTAGACACATCTGCAACTGCTGGCATTTATAAAATTGTATATGCTGTTCCTCCAGAAGAAAATAATTTTGATTTTATTTACAGTGGAAAGGAAGATGTGCGCTTTAATTTTAGTCTTGAAAATGGAGTAAACTTCACAACATCAGATGAGAATATACTCTGGAATTCCTACTTAAAGAGTATGGACATGGTTCACCAAACCATTAGTAATTACTATAACACTGAGAGCAAGGACCAAACCGCATTTGAACAAATTTTTAAGACCTTAAAAAATACCCAAACTGCTTATGAGGAAGAAGCAGCGTCTAAATTGGTCTATACATTTATTACATCTAATAGGCCCTACATACCAGAATCCTATGAAGACTTAAGCACCTATGCAGAAAACCTAAAAGCCAATTATTTTAAAAATGTAGATTTTGGCAATCCTATACTTCAGAGCTCATCGTTTTTATCCGATAGAGTGATGGCTTATATTTTTAATATGGTTAATGACCCTAATAACGATGATTACAAAACACTGGTTGATGATGTAGCTAAGGCTATTCCCAATGACCAAAATGATATTAAAAGCAATTTACTCAATGGGGTTTGGCAGGTTTTTGTAGAAAAGGACAATCATGATTTGGCCAATTATATCGCCGACCAATACCTCATTCAGCTAGCGCAAGACACAGGAAACAAAGCTTTAGAACAAAGTCTTCGCGCCTATAAAAATACTTCTGTGGGGACTAAGGCTCCTAATTTTAAACTTCCCCTAAACGCAGTTGACAGTTTACATGACCTTGAAGGCTCTGACTATTATTTACTGGTATTTTGGAGCAGTGGCTGTGGACATTGCCTCAAAGAATTACCTCGACTCAAGAATATCATAAGTAATAATAAATGGGTGCAAGTGGTTGCTTTTGGTTTGGAGAACAATAAAGATTCCTGGGAATCTGTAATTAAAAAGTATCCTGTGTTTATTCATGTCTTGGGCTTGAAAAAGTGGGATAATTCCATAGTTGAGACCTATGGAATTACCGCAACACCAACCTATTTTTTATTAGATAAGAACAAAACCATCATTTCTAAACCTTATGATGTTGAAGCGGTAGAAAAAGTTCTTAAAACCTTAAATACCGACTAAATCCCTACCAAAGTTTAAGTAGGTGGCCATCTTAAGTGGCTTAAAAAAATTCCATTATTTTTACATGAATAAATCAAGGTTGTAAATGGATAAAACATCAAAATATGCAGTTATAGGTGCAGGTAGTTGGGCAACGGCCATTGTTAAGATGCTCTGTGAAAATTTAGATGAAGTTGGCTGGTATATGCGCAGTGTTTACACCAAAGAACATCTTCTTAGAGAACAACACAATCCTAATTACTTGAGTTCTGTAGAATTTCATACCGAGCAACTCAGGTTAAGCAACGATATTAACGAGACTGCAAAATGGGCAGATGTATTAATCATTGTAATACCGTCTGCGTTTGTACATTCAGAATTAGAAAAACTCGAAGTAGATATTAGCCGTAAGGTCATTGTTTCTGCCGTAAAAGGTATTTTGCCAGAAAGTGGTAAACCTGTGGGGGAGCACTTTCATGAAATTTACCAGGTCCCTTTTGAGAATATCGCCGTAATTGCAGGACCTTGTCATGCTGAAGAGGTGGCCTTAGAACGCCTATCCTATCTAACCATCTCTTGTGCCGATGAAGCTAAGGCTAAAGCTATTGCAGAGGCCTTATCTAGTGATTATATTAAAGCTAAAATAAGTGATGATATCATTGGTACAGAATATGCTGTTATGCTTAAGAATATTTACGCCATTGCGGCTGGCATAGCTCATGGTTTGGGCTATGGTGATAATTTTCAGAGTGTATTAATGAGCAATGCTATACGAGAGATGAAACGTTTTATAAAAAAAATGCATAAAATGAAGCGTAACATCAATAACTCAGCCTATTTAGGAGATTTGCTGGTTACGGGTTATTCTACGTTTTCACGAAATCGCATGTTTGGCAATATGATTGGGAAAGGGTATACTGTAAAATCGGCCCAAATGGAAATGAACATGGTTGCTGAAGGGTATTACGCTACTAAAAGTGCTCACGAACTCAATAAAAAAAATAAAAAGAAAACCAATTTACCGATTATTAATGCCGTATATGAAGTTTTATACGAGAATAAAAATCCTAAAAAGGTTTTTGAAAAGTTAACCGATCAACTGGACTAATTCTTATTGGGCCAATATACCTTTAATTTGAATGAGCGGTACTGGCTTCAAGGCACTATCTTTAATGCTGTCTTTATTAAAAAGGTAGGTTTTATCGAACATGACATTACCTTGAAAATACGTGACCTTAAACTCATTATGCAGCTGCAAAACGGCGTCTTGCAAATACTCAATTTTAGCAAAACTTCGAGCCGGTAATAATTTAAGGCTATGACGCATGGGTGGAGTGACTTTTTTTTCGGAAAATCCCTGTGAAACTATGAGAACCGTATCTAAGTCAGCATCACTATTGTTAATGATATAGGCGTTCCAATCTTGCGTTTTATACTCAGGATGCTCTTCTTTAACGATAGCTATATAAACGTCTTTAACATTGGGGAAGTGGATATCTTTTTTCAAGTTTTATAATGCAGATTTAAACTGTTCTAAAAAGCGAACATCATTTTCACTTAACAATCTTATATCACTGATTTGATGTAATAACAATGCAATGCGGTCTATACCCATACCAAAGGCAAAACCAGAATAGGTTTTAGAGTCAATTCCACAATTTTCTAATACGTTAGGATCTACCATACCGCAGCCCATAATCTCTAACCAGCCAGTGCCTTTGGTCATTTTATAGTCCGTTTCGGTTTCCAATCCCCAATAGACATCTACCTCCGCACTTGGTTCTGTAAACGGAAAATAGGAAGGTCGTAATCTTATTTTTGATTTCCCAAACATCTCTGTAGTGAAATACTGCAGCGTTTGCTTTAAGTCGGCAAAGCTCACATCCTTATCTATGTATAAGCCTTCCACTTGGTGAAAGAAACAATGTGATCTTGCTGAAATGGCTTCATTTCTGTAAACTCTTCCCGGTGAAATAGTACGAATTGGAGGTTTATTGTTTTCCATATACCGCACTTGCACCGAGCTTGTATGTGTACGTAATAAAATATCAGGATTTGTTTGAATAAAAAACGTATCCTGCATGTCTCTAGCAGGATGATATTCGGGCAGGTTTAAAGCTGTAAAATTGTGCCAATCGTCTTCAATTTCTGGTCCTTCGCTAACGTTAAATCCTATACGCGAGAAAATATCGATGATTTGATTTTTAACAATAGAAATTGGATGTCTAGCACCAATCTGTATGGGATCACCAGGCCTAGACAAATCTCCGTAAACACCATGAGCCTCTTCATTATTCTCCAACTGGGCTTTAAGCGTATTCACCTTATCTTCAGCAATAGTTTTTAACTTGTTTATGGTTTGCCCAAATGCTTTTTTGTCCTCTTTAGGAATATGTTTAAACTCGGCAAAATATTGCTTCAATAAGCCTTTAGAGCCCAAAAACTTTATTCTAAACGCCTCTACCTCATCTAGAGAATTAGCTGTAAAATTTTCAGCTTCAGTAATTAATGTCTTTAATTGATCTATCATGATGTCATTTTCAAAATGAACGCAAATTTAAAAAATCTTAATCGATATAAGCCGTTTCAACAAAATAGTTCACTATAGCCTCTTTCATTAAAATAGATTGTTCGCCGGCTTTAAGGTGAGGCAACTGGGCTTTTACCTTATAATGCGGCCAGCCTTCCTCGTCTACAAAATCAAATTCATAAAATCCATAGGGTTCTAAGAGCTTACATATAGCAATATGCATAAGATCTAATTTCTGGTCTTTCTTAAAGGTTTTATGTAGTTGTCCCAATTCTTGAACACCTATTAGGTAAATAATAGCATCTAAATCTAATACATCACCATCTGCAAATTGCTCTGATAACCGCTTAACAAGCTCTTCCCAGCGGGCTTTAAGTTGTTCGTCTCTTGCCATAATTCATATCCGTTGTTTTGCGTTATGTAAGTTGCAAAGTTAATTTATATTTGTCAAAAGACGAATCCTATGAGTGTCATTGATATTGTATTGGCTGCTATTATTTTGTTTGGATTAATACGCGGTTTATTTAAAGGCTTGTTTGTTGAAGTCGCCTCTCTTTTAGCACTGGTATTAGGTATCTATGGCGCCATACATTTTAGCAATTATGCAGCTGATTTCCTCAAGGCTCATGTAGACTGGAGCCAAAACACATTAAATATAACTGCCTTTGCCATAACTTTTGTAATTATCGTATTGGCAGTGAGCCTGGCAGGAAAAGCCTTAACCCAACTGGCCAATTTTGCTGCTCTAGGCTTACTTAATAAACTTCTTGGCGCCGCATTTGGTGCCATTAAAATGGCTTTGATTGCAAGCATCCTCCTGCATGTATTTCACCGTATTAATAACCAATTAACTTTAATGGATAAGGAGCGTATTGATAAAAGTGCACTCTATCATCCTGTGAAAAACCTTGCGCCACAACTCTTCCCAGATTTATTAGGCTCCGATGAAAATGATTAATATTGGGCTTAACGTATTAATAATTAAACCATAAGTTCCAGGGTATTTTGGCTAATACCAAAATAAGGGCCAGTGTATAAAAAATGCTAAGTATTTTAAATTTAGGCTTTGACACCAATTTTTTCTTGTGTTTAGAATAGCCAATAGTTACCAATGCTATGGCAACAATCATTGTGGTAGGATGTTCAACGATGATATTTCTTAAGGCCGCATTTTTCATAACCTCTCCCATTCCACCAACAGCTTCAATGGTACTAAAATAATCTTTAGTAAAATAGAGGATGATACCAATGAGTAATTGAATATGCATGGTTATTAATGTGAACAGGGCTAACCGAAAGTCAATGGCTCCAAAGGGTTTATTACTAAAAAATTTAATAAGGGCATTAAATGTAGAAATTACAAGTACGACTAAAACTAAGTAAGCCCAATAGGAATGTAAAAATTGAAGCGTTTCCATGTTGATTATTTATTTCTACAAAAATACACATTTGAATGAAAGCTATTTTAAAACAACTTCAAATTCTTTGAAAATTATGGTTCGGCAATTTTGATACAGACATTCAAAGTTGTCAGGTGTTAATACTTTTAAAGACGTATAGATTTCATAGGTAATTCGATATATTTGACCTGTGAAAATGAAAAAATTTAAATACGTTTTTTGTCTAACGACCCTAATGCTCACCTGCGGTTATACTGCACAAGCGCAACTGGGTTTTTGTCAAGGTAATTCTGGAGATCCCATTTTTAATGAAGATTTTGGTACAGGAACCGATTTTGGACCACCTCTACCACCAGGAACCACAAGCTACACCTTTATAAACAATAACAATCCCCAAGATGGTGAGTATACCCTAGCCAGTAGCACATTCCAGTTTGGATGGAACATGCCCAATGATCATACCCCAAACGATGTTAACGGCAAAGCCCTAGTAGTTAATGCCGACTTTACAACTGGCGAGTTTTACAGAACCACTGTAGGTGGACTCTGTGAAAATACGACTTATGAGTTCTCAGCTTGGTTAGCGAATATTTTGCCAGTTACAGCTTGCGGTGGTAATACTATTCCTGTTAACGTTCAGTTTGAAATATGGGACATTACCGATAGCAATCTTTTAGCCAGCGGAAATACTGGTGATATTTTTGGCAGTAGCACAACGCTTTGGGAACAATATGCTTTGGTATTTCAAAGTTTACCAGGGCAAACTTCGGTCATCTTAAAAATGATTAATAACGGACAGGGCGGTTGTGGCAATGACTTGGCCATTGATGATATCATTTTTAAAAGTTGCGGAGACCTCATAACAGTAGAAGACGATACCACAAATCCTGGTGCAACCCTATGCAGCACACAAGCTCCCTACTCTGAAGTTATTACTGCTATTCCCGATAATGCGGTTTTTAATACTCATTTTTATCAGTGGCAATCTAGCACAGATGGCATCAACTGGACCAATATTCTAGGTGAAACCAATGCCAGCCTAAGTATCTCTAATGTTACTAATTCTATAAGTTACCGAGCTAAAGTAGCCGAATTTGAAGATAACTTAGACAACGAAGATTGTATTACGTATTCTGATGTGTACACAATTACTATAATTGAAGCTCCTGACCCACCAACTATTGAATGTTGGGAAAACGCTACATTTGATGACGATACCTGTACCTGGATAGTCACAGGTTCGCAACCCGTACAGCCAATTACAGAGTGTTGGGAAACTGCTACTTTTAATAATACCACATGTACTTGGGATGTTTCTGGCACTCAACCGGAACAACCCGTGTTAGCGTGTTGGGAAACTGCTAGTTTTAACAATACCATCTGCCAGTGGGAAGTTAGTGGTGCACAGCCCGAAGAACCAACAAATTTAGAATGTTGGGAAACAGCGGTATTTAATACATCTAGTTGTACTTGGGAGGTTAATGGTTCTCAACCCCAGGGACCCACCAATTTAGAATGCTGGGAAGTTGCCACTTTCGATAGTAATTCGTGTTCTTGGACCATAACAGGCGCTCAACCCGAAGCCCCTGAAATTGAATGCTGGCAAACCACAACATTTAATAGCGTAAGCTGTACATGGGATATTCTAGGAACGCAACCCGAAGCTCCCTCTGGTCTTCAATGCTGGGAAGTGGCTAACTTTAACAATACAACATGTACCTGGGAGGTTACGGGAACGCAACCCGAAGCACCAACCAATCTTCAATGTTGGGAAAGTACTGTTTTTAACAGTACAACTTGTGTTTGGGATATTATTGGCACTCAACCACCAGAGCCAGCAGATCTGGAATGTTGGGAGATAGCAACGTTCAATACTATTACTTGCTCTTGGGAAGTCACAGGTTCAATGCCCGAAGAACCCACAGATTTGCTGTGCTGGCAATCTACCTTCTTTAATGATGAGTCCTGTAGCTGGGAAATTGTTGGTACGCAACCCATAAATGAAAGTGAGGAGACACTAACACTTTGCGAAGGCAGTGCTATAAATTTAACCCCTTCTACCGATATTATTAACCCTTCTTTTTCTTGGAGTACTGGTGCTACAACTTCAACCATTACCGTAGATACGGCAGGAACTTATACTGTTGAAATGACTGATGGTTGCCTTACCGACATCGTTACATTTAACGTTAACCAAATAGATAGCCCGCTTATAGAAAATATATATTCGGATGGTAGCACTATTTTTGTAGAAGTGTCAGGAAATGGCGATTACCTTTATTCTATTAATGGCGAAGATTATCAATTTGGAAATAGTTTTAGTAATCTTCCAGATGAATTATATACAATCTATGTAAAGTCAATCAGCTGTAATTTTATAGTGACTGAAGACTACCTGCATTTTTACATTCAAAAATTTATGACACCCAACGGCGATGGAGTCAACGATACGTTTTCTCTTAATTCGCTATCTTATTACAACGAAACGCGTGTCCGTATTTTTGACCGTTATGGTAAATTACTCTATGCTGCAGAAAACCAAAACGTAAATTGGGACGGCACCTTAAATGGAAGCCCTATTCCAAGTTCCGATTATTGGTATAGCATTGAAATAGATGGTCAACGATATATTGGGCATTTTACTTTAAAGCGCTAGTTATTTAATCGTTATAAATACCAATGTACAATTCCCCTTGGTCATTCATGCTAGCTCTATACATCCCTGCGGTGTTAAATTCCATAACGATATGGCCGTTGTTATCAACTGCAATTATTCCACCTGTTCCACCCAGTTGAGTTAATTTATCTTGAATCACCGTTTTTGCTGCGGTTTCTAAGGAAACCTCTTTGTACTCCATCATTGCTGAAATATCGTGAGCTACCTGAGCACGAATAAAATACTCACCCCAGCCTGTGCTAGACACAGCGCATGTAGCGTTATTAGCATAAGTACCAGACCCTATAATTGGGGCATCGCCAATTCTGCCATACCGCTTGTTGGTCATTCCACCAGTAGAAGTCCCAGCGGCTAGATTTCCGTTTTTATCCAGTGCTGCACAACCCACTGTACCATACTTTGAGTTTTTGATAAAAGAGTCATAAAACGTTGCTTTGGCATCATGGTCAAGTTCGGTTTTCTCTCGGTCCTTAATACGCTGTAGTGAATTGTATCTGTTTTCGGTATAAAAATAATCCGGCTCTACAATCTGCAACCCTTGTTCTTTAGCAAAGGTTTCTGCACCTTCACCTGATAACATAACGTGCTCTGACTTTTCCATAACGGCCCTAGCCAAATTAATGGGATTTCTTACAGTAGTGGTGCCGGCAGATGCCCCTGCATTTAAAGATTTACCATCCATAATTGAAGCATCGAGCTCATTAGTTTCAGCATTAGTAAAAACAGCGCCCTTTCCCGCATTAAACAGCGGAGAATCTTCCATAACGTTAATGGTTTTTTCAACAGCATCTAAGCTGCTTCCACCATTTTTTAAAATATCATAGCCCACTTTAATAGCTTCTTCTAATTTAGCTTTGTAGGCAGCTTCACGTTCTGGAGTCATATTTTTTTTCAGAATTGTACCCGCACCACCATGAATAACAATAGCAAATTCAGTCGTTCGAGCTTTACTTTCTTTTGTGTTTTGGATAGTAGAACTCTCGTTTTGCCTTTCCGTATTGAGGCATGAGAAACTTATTAAGAAAATAAGGATTAATGGGAAGGATTTTTTCATGTTTTGTAAAATTTTAAGCTGCATTAAAGTTACATAATTTACACTAGCGTGCCCTCGGCTAACCGACAATTTATTAGTAACTTCGTGCAAAATTTAAGTAATTCATAAAAAATAAGTAAATATGGAAGCTGTAGCTACCGATTTCGGAATAAAAGACGCCTTGAATGCATTAGGCGTTAAAGATATGAACAACGGCACATCAACCGGGGTAAATAATTTTTCTAATGGTGATATAATTGAATCGTACTCACCAGTTGATGGAAACCTTATTGCCAAAGTTAAGGCCACGACAGAAGAAGATTATGAAAAGGTGATGGAGACAGCCACTACGGCCTTTAAGACTTGGAGAACGATGCCTGCACCTCAACGTGGGGAAATCGTTCGTCAGGTTGCTGAAAAATTACGAGAGAAAAAAGAAGCTCTAGGTAAATTAGTCTCATATGAAATGGGCAAGAGTTATCAAGAAGGTCTTGGTGAAGTACAGGAAATGATTGACATCTGTGATTTTGCTGTAGGACTTTCGCGTCAATTGCACGGACTGACCATGCATTCTGAGCGTCCAGGACACCGCATGTACGAGCAATATCATCCACTCGGAGTAGTTGGGATTATTTCTGCATTTAATTTTCCGGTAGCCGTTTGGTCTTGGAATACTGCCCTGGCTTGGGTTTGTGGTGATGTTTGTGTTTGGAAACCTTCTGAAAAAACACCATTAACAGGTATTGCCTGCCAAAATTTAACAGCCGAAGTTTTTGCAGATAATGGTCTACCCGAAGGAATTTCTTGTTTAATTAATGGTGATTACCGCGTTGGTGAATTTATGACCAAAGACACCAGAGTACCATTAGTTTCTGCAACAGGATCTACTAGAATGGGTAAAATTGTAGCTAAGGAAGTCGCGGGCCGTTTAGGTAAAACATTACTAGAATTAGGTGGTAACAATGCCATTATTGTTACACCAGATGCCGATATAAAAATGACAGTCATTGGTGCCGTATTTGGTGCCGTAGGAACTTGTGGTCAGCGTTGTACAAGTACACGTCGCTTAATTATACACGAATCTATTTACGATAAGGTAAAAGATGCCATCGTAGATGCTTATAAGCAATTGCGTATAGGAAATCCGTTAGATGAAAACAACCATGTTGGACCTTTAATTGATAAGGATGCTGTTGACAAGTACAATGAGGCCCTGGAAAAAGTTGTAGAAGAAGGAGGAAATATTATTGTTGAAGGTGGCGTACTTTCTGGAGAGGGTTATGAGAGTGGTTGCTATGTGAAGCCAGCTATCGCCGAAGCACAAAACGATTTTGAAATCGTCCAGCACGAAACATTTGCACCTGTATTGTACCTACTTAAGTATTCAGGAGATGTACATAATGCTTTAGAGTTGCAGAATGGTGTGGCTCAAGGTTTATCTTCTGCAATTATGACAAACAATTTAAGAGAAGCAGAAGCGTTCCTTTCTGTGCAAGGGTCAGATTGCGGTATTGCTAATGTTAATATCGGGACTTCTGGTGCTGAGATTGGAGGTGCCTTTGGGGGTGAGAAAGACACTGGTGGAGGCCGCGAATCTGGCTCCGATGCTTGGAAAATTTATATGCGCCGTCAGACCAATACTATTAATTACACAACTGAGTTGCCTTTAGCACAAGGCATTAAGTTTGATATTTAATTCATTTATCATGTTTTATATTGAAAACCGCTTCGTATTGAAGCGGTTTTCTTTTTTAAACGGAAAAACCTTGTTACAGCATTTTTACGAATACTGATAACAAGGTTTTTGAATCATTGATTAATAGCAGCACAAATATCTGCAATAGAAATTTTCTCGTGAAAATTTTATGTTGAATTGCACAAAAATTCCTTTCATCTGCATTTCGCAGGTTAATCTTCATAAAAATTACGATGAAAAATACGAGCGAGATCAATTGTACTTCACTTTACGTAAGATTCGCATTACTTCTTTATACGAGGTATAGACCGTTTTACTATAGGCTCTTAATAATGGTTTAGCCTTTATTAATTGATCTATAGCGTTATCAAAACCATTAAAATAGCAAATTAAAAAGCTCGCTGGCAAATTGTTCAGGTCTACAATTTCGTAGGGCTCTAAGCGCGTTTTTCGCTCTAACTTCTTTAGGATAATTCTGTTAGAATTATAAATATGATGTAATACTCTCTTATTGAATTGTGGTGGATGAAAAATAAGCTCAGTTTCAATACTATAATGTGCGTTATCGTTAAAATTTATAATGGTTTTTTCCAGTTGATAATATTTAAACTGATCCTGAAGCCCGAGCTTTACATATTCTACAATGGTAAAAGAGTGGTCGTTATAGGAAATAGCCACCTCATCTAAGGCCGAATAAAAAAGTCTTACTTGCTCGTTAACCATTTCTATATCTACTCTAGAAAACAGCTTTTTATTTTTAACCCGTTTCTCAATACCACACCAACAAAGCACGAAATATTCTTTAAAAACTTTGTACTGCGGATTGTAATCTTGCCGCTTATCCATAAAATCGAAAACACCATCTAAAGTTAATTGTATATTATTTTGTGCATGATTCTCTATTGCTGCAACAATTTTTGAATTGACATCTTTAATTTCAATATCAAATACTTTTGGCATGCTCATACTACCATCTCTAAAAAACACCGATCCACCATAATATTTCCAGATATTTTTTCGCAAAGATGTCATCTGATTATTTGGTCTAATCGTTACTAAACCAATAACCTTGTCGTCTGTTAAATGCGGAAAAGGAATATTTTCATACTGTACGATTGGTGGATGGGTAAGATAAGCGTTAATAAGGTTTTGTATTTTACTGTCATCAAAAAAATCGACGCCAACAATTTTATTATCTTCATCTTCTACTCCAATAACGATATAGGAATTATTTTTAGGATTGGAATTAGACAAGGCACAAACGTGTTTTAAAAACTTTGCTTTGCCTTCCTTTTGCCCTATATCTATTTTACGTTTTTTATCATAAAAACTATTTTCATCATTATGCGCTAATAGGTTTTTGATAAGTAAACGCTTATTAATCATGGGCGTCTGTCTTTTTTACAGTAGTACTATTGGCTTGTGCTGTTGGGAAAATAAGCACATCTGCAAGTGTAACGTGAGGAGGTCTACTCACGGTAAAGTATATTATGTCTGCAATATCTTCAGGTTGTAAGGCTTTGTAACCTTTGTAAACCTCATTGGCTTTTTCATCACCTTTAAATCTCACTTCAGAAAATTCTGTTTCTACCAAACCGGGGTTTATAGCACTAACTTTTATACCATAAGGATTTAAATCTAAACGCATGCCTTCAGTAATTGCTAAAACAGCATGCTTGCTGGCACAATAGACATTACCTTTTGGATACACTTCTTTTCCAGCAGAAGAACCAATATTAATAATGTGCCCTGATTTTCGTTCTGTCATTGTTGGAATCACCGCTTTGCTAACGTAAAGCAACCCTTTTACATTAATATCCATCATGGCATCCCAGTCTTCCAAACTTCCATCCTGTATAGGATCTAAACCGTGCGCATTACCAGCATTGTTAACTAAAATGTCTATTGGTTGAAACGCATCGGGCAGTCCTGCTATAGCTTGGAGCACTTCGCTTTTTTGACTCACATCAAAATTTAAAGTGACGACATTGATTTGCGAATCGAGTTCCTTTTGTATAGCGTCTAGGCGTTCTTGTCGGCGACCACACAGGATAAGATTAATATCGTGTTTTGCAAATTTATAGGCGATAGCCTTGCCAATACCACTGGTGGCACCAGTAATTAAAGCGGTTTTGTTCATAGCTTTTTATCCTTAATTTTATTAATATTAGGGCACTTTGTGCCCCTGAGCAGCAACTAAAATTAAAAACCAATCTTCTAATTCTAGATCGATATGGGTAGCCTTTACGGCATTGGTCATTCGTTCTTTGGTTGTAGTGCCTATAACAGGTTGAATTTTAGAGGGGTGTTTTAAAATCCACGCCAATAGCAATTGATCTAAGGTGGCATCGTATTTGTCTTGTAAGTCTTTTAGCTGTGCCATAATTCGCTTAGTTTGCTCGTTATTTGTCTTAAATACTTCTCCCAGAGGTGACCAGGCCATTGGCTTAATACCACAACCTATCATATAATCTAAGGTACCATCATGCATTGCAGAATGTTCAGTGAGCGAAAATTCTATTTGATTAACATCTATATCTATTCTTAGACTTAATAATTCTAACTGTGATGGAGTAAAATTAGACACCCCAAACTGCTTAATTTTACCTTGGTCTTTCAAAATGGTCACAGCTTCGGCTATTTCATTAGGGTGCATTAAAGGACTTGGCCTATGCAGTAACAGCAAATCTAAATATTCCGTTTGCAAATGTTGCAAAGACTGCTCGGCCGACCATATAATATAATCTTTATTATAATTGTAGTGCTTTACTTTATTATCGCGTTTATCACAAACATACTGAATACCACATTTAGAGATGAGTTGAATAGTTTCTCGGTCTATACCAGAATTAGCAAATGCTGAACCAAATTGTTCTTCAGTGGTATAAGCCCCATAGATATCTGCATGATCAAACGTATTAATTTTTACTTCGAGACAGTGATGCATTAAGGAGATCATTTCTTTTTGAGATAGTTGCTTACCCCAACTCCCCCAGCTCATTGTACCAGCTATAATTTCGGAATAGTCCATATTGAAGACAGTTATAAATTTTAAAAAATCACCTAAAAATAATTAATTATAAGGTAATTAGAAATTTTGTGAAGGCTATTATCTCAGAGATTTTAATCTGGCCTAGAAACCTTTTGGTTAAAGAGGTTTCGTGTCCGCTTTCTATTTTTATTCTTTAGAAACCAAAATGTCAGATTTTTAACCAATTATTAACAGCAAGCCAAGAATAAATTTAACAATTTGCAAGTTAGTTAAATTGAGTTTGAAAAACAGATTAGATATGGAAGATATAAATACCATTGATATTAAAGCAATCAATGAAAAAATAGAAAAAGAAAGTGCGTTTATAGACCTTCTTAATCTAGAAATGAATAAGGTTATAGTGGGCCAAAAACATATGGTAGAACGCCTACTCATTGGACTTTTGGGGCAGGGGCATATTCTATTAGAGGGAGTTCCTGGACTGGCAAAAACCCTTGCCATTAACACCTTGTCTCAAGCTATAGATGCCAGTTTTAGTAGAATTCAGTTTACACCAGACTTACTACCTGCCGATGTTATTGGAACTTTAATTTACAATATCAAGGAAAATGATTTTTCCATCAAAAAAGGTCCAATTTTCGCCAACTTCGTCTTGGCTGATGAGATTAACAGAGCACCGGCAAAAGTGCAATCTGCTTTGTTAGAAGCCATGCAGGAAAAACAAGTAACCATTGGCGATGAAACTTTTATATTAGAAAAACCATTCTTAGTTATGGCTACGCAAAACCCTGTAGAACAGGAAGGAACCTATCCTTTACCAGAAGCTCAGGTAGACCGTTTTATGCTGAAAACTGTTATAGATTACCCTAAGATTGAAGAAGAACAACGCATTGTAAGAGCTAATTTAAAAGGGGCTTATGGTAAAGTAAATCCGGTTATTTCAGTAGAACAAATCTTAAAAGCTCAAACAGCGGTAAGAGACGTCTACATGGATGAAAAAATAGAAACTTATATTTTAGATATCATTTTTGCTACCCGATACCCTGAAAAATACAGGCTAGATGATTTAAAACCACTTATTTCATTTGGTGCTTCTCCCCGTGGTAGTATAAATTTAGCCACAGCTGCTAAATGTTATGCCTTTATAAAACGCCGTGGATACGTTATCCCAGAAGACGTAAGGGCTGTTGTCCATGACGTCTTACGTCATAGAATTGGCATTACCTATGAAGCAGAGGCAGAAAACATAACTTCTGAAGATATTATAAACAAAATAGTCAATGTAATTGAGGTTCCTTAAAATTTTTGTGGATTAAAAAATGGCAAGGTCATCAACCTAGTTGATGTTGAGATGTAAATTTTACAACAAGCAGCACCTAAATTACAGCGCTTACTTATGGATACCAAAGAATTACTTAAAAAGGTTCGCAAAATTGAGATCAAGACCAGACGCTTGTCCGATCACGTCTTTGGTGGCGAATACCATTCTACATTTAAAGGTAGAGGAATGACCTTTTCTGAAGTAAGACAGTACCAATTTGGTGATGATGTTAGAAATATTGACTGGAACGTCACCGCAAGGTACAATGAGCCCTTTGTTAAAGTATTTGAAGAAGAGCGCGAACTAACCATGATGCTTGTCGTAGATGTATCGGGCAGTAAATTCTTTGGTACTAAAAATCAGTTTAAAGATGAGATTGTTACAGAAATAGCGGCTACCCTAGCCTTTTCTGCTACGCAAAACAACGATAAAATTGGTCTTATTTTATTTTCAGACCAAATTGAATTATATATCCCGCCGAAAAAAGGCAGGTCTCATGTCTTAAGAATAATTAGAGAGCTCATAGAATTTAAGCCAGAGCGCAAAGCCACAGATATTGCTCAGGCCATTAAATTTTTGTCTAATGTCATGAAGAAAAAAGCTATTGTCTTTATGCTTTCCGATTTTTTAGCAGAAGACTACCGGCATAATTTAAAAATTGCGGCAGGAAGGCATGATATAACAGGAATAAGAATTTATGATCGTCACGAAGCGTCCTTACCAAATTTAGGAATGGTTCAAATGCAAGATGAAGAAAGCGGAGCATCTGTTTTAATCAATACCGCATCAAAGCAAATACGGCAAGATTATAAACAATATTACCTAGACCGAGTTAATTATTTTAAAGATAGTTTTACCAAATCCGGTGCAGGCGTCATTGCTTGCTCTGTAGATGAAAGTTACGTAAAAAAATTATTAGGGTATTTTAAACGACGTGCTTAATGTTGGGAATAGTTCAAAAAACATATCAAATCACAAAAAACTGGCAAATACCGTTTAGATGTTTGCTTTTGTTAGTGCTGTCTTTAAGTGCTTTTAGTAGTCATTCGCAAGTCACTGCCACCATAGATTCTACGACCCTTAAAATTGGTTCTCAAATTAATTATAGCATTAAAGTTGAAGCAGACTCGTCTGATCTTGTGGTGTTTCCAGAAGGGCAAACCTTCTTCCCATTAGAAGCCGTAGAAGCTTCGGAAATTGACACATTAACTAAAGACCAGGCTTATCAATTTAACCGGGTTTATAAGTTAACTCAATTTGATTCTGGGGCTTATACCATTCCACCCCAAAAAATTCTAATTAATGATAAGACCTACTTTACAGATAGTATTAATGTTGCATTTAAAGCGGTTAAGGTAGATACGACCAAGCAAAAATTATACGATATTAAACCCATTATCACTGTAGAAAAACCTCAAAGCTATTGGTGGCTTTATCTTATAGGTATATTACTTTTATTGAGTGGAATAGGCGGTCTAATATATTGGTTGGTTTGGCGAAAGAAGCCACTAACCGAAGCAGAAGAAATTGCGCTATTGCCACCATATGAGCGCGCTAAAATGGCACTTGAAACGTTAAATGCTTCCAATTATTTAGAGCGAGGAGATATTAAATCTTTTTACTCAGAACTCACGATGGCGCTTAGGAAGTACTTAGACGAAAAAGTCTATGACCGAGCTATGGAAAGTACGACAGATGAGCTGATCTCTAGGCTGATCTTATTAAAAGAAGGCAACCAAATTCCACTAAAGAAGGAAAGCGTTGAAAATATTTCAAGTATATTGAGACGTGCAGATTTGGTAAAATTTGCAAAATCAAAGCCAGATATAGAGCTCGCTAAAATGGATGAGTCTACCATAAGCAAAGAAATAGATGAGGTAAAACTGGCATTACCAGAACCTAGCGAGGAAGAAAAATTATTAGACCAAGCCTATAAAGAAGCCCAAGAGCGAAAAGAAAAACGACGTAAAATACTCATTACTTCAGTCATAGCCTTGTTTCTTGTGGTAGCCACTTTTGTAGGGTTCAGCATGACCTATGGCTTTAATTATGTTAAAGACACTATAATTGGCCACGAAAGTAAAGAACTGTTAGAAGGTGAATGGGTAAAGAGCGCCTATGGCTTCCCCCCTATTTACATAGAAACACCAAAGGTGCTTAAACGAATGGATGCGCCATTACCCGAGGAAGCCAAAGATAAGGTAGAGCTTACTGTATTTGGTTATGGCAGCTTAATAGAACAGCTTAATATTGTCACAAGTACCACAGTTTTAAAAGGACAACCATCGCAAAAAGAATCCGATGAGCAAAAAATGATTAATCTAAATCAAGTGATTGAAGGTAATTTAAACACTTGGGAGGATAAAGGTGTTAGAAATATCATTACGAAAAACGAAAAGTTCACCACACCAAATGGTGCTGAAGGAGTTAAAACATTTGGGACGGCCCAATTTCCTGATGTAACTGGAACAAATTATGAAAATGGAGAGTATTTATTTCTAAGTTTTACAACAGAGCAAGTGATACAACAAGTTGTTATAACCTGGAAATCTAATGATGACTATGCGCCATCTATTGTAGATCGCATTGTAAACTCAGTTGAATTAAACCCTGAAAAACAAGAGCAAGAAGCCGAAGAGTAATGCTAGAAAATATAGAGTTTTACAATATCGAGTTATTATGGTTACTAGGCCTCATTCCCTTGGCCATTGTCTGGTATATGTTTACACGTAAACAGCAAACCGCTGAATTGCAAATATCAAGCCTTAAAGGGCTAACCAAGCGCTCGTCATTTTGGTCCAGGCTAAGACCCTCACTCTTTATTCTAAGATTACTGGCTTTGGCCCTACTCATCGTAGCCATTGCACGTCCAAGAAATGTAGATGTTTCAACAAGAAGTAAAACTACTAGAGGTATAGATATTGTCATGGCCATAGATGTTTCTGCCAGTATGTTGGCCAGAGACCTAAAACCAAATAGATTAGAAGCGCTAAAGGATGTGGCTTCAGAATTTATTGAAGGAAGACCCAATGACCGTATAGGACTTGTGGAATATGCCGGTGAAGCATACACTAAAACCCCCATTACGAGCGATAAATCTATTGTTTTAAGATCTTTAAGAGATATTAAGTACAACACCATTATTGAGGGTGGTACCGCCATTGGCATGGGTCTTGCGACTTCTGTAAACCGACTAAAAGATAGCAGAGCTAAAAGCAAAGTGATTATCTTGCTTACAGATGGTGTAAACAATTCTGGCTTTATAGATCCAAAAATTGCGAGCGAGTTGGCCGTAGAGTTCGGAATTAAAACCTATACCATCGGTTTGGGCACCAACGGAATGGCGAGTACACCAATAGCCATGAATAGAGACGGCAGTTTTAGGTACGGTACCCAGCAAGTAGAAATTGATGAAGCCTTGCTAAAGGAAATAGCAGAAACTACGGGAGGACAATATTTTAGAGCAACTAATAACGAAAAGCTACAAGATATCTATAAAGAAATAGATCAACTTGAAAAAACAGAAGTCGAAGAAAAGAAATATTATAATTATAAAGAAGAGTATAGGATTTTAGTGATTTTGGCAGGCATATTGTTACTTATAGAGTTTATTTTAAAACATACAATTTTTAGAAGCTTTGTTTAGATTTGATGAAAGCATATGGTTTTGGACACTATTGGTTATTCCAATAGGCCTACTAGTATTTTTAATTGTTCAAACGTGGAAAAAACGCACGCAAAAGAAGTTTGCAGATCTACACCTTCTTAAAAGACTCAGTCCAAATCAGTCGCTTTTTAAAAGTGTTCTTAAGCTTATGGTGATTCTTTTAGCTTTTGCATCCTTATCAGTAGCGTTGGTAAATCCTAAAATTGGAACAAAGCTAGAAACTGTACGAAGCCAAGGTGTCGATATTGTATTTGCTGTAGATGTTTCTAAAAGTATGCTAGCTGAAGACATCGCCCCTAACCGTCTAGAAAAGTCGAAACAGTTGGTCACTCAAATCATTAATAATCTGGCGAGCGATCGTGTAGGAATTATTGCTTACGCCGGCAAGGCTTTTCCACAATTACCAATTACTACAGATTATGCTTCGGCAAAAATGTTTCTTCAAAATATGAATACCGATATGTTGTCATCACAGGGTACAGCCATTTCGGAAGCTATAGAACTTGCTAAAACGTATTATGATGATGAACAACAAACTAATAAAATTTTAATTCTCATCACCGATGGCGAAGACCATGCTGGTGATGTATTAAATATTGCAGAAGAAGCTAATGAAGAAGGTATTCAAATTATTTCAGTTGGTGTTGGAACCACCAAAGGTGGCCCCATCCCGATTAAACGCAACGGTGTTGTAATGAATTATAAAAAAGATAATCAAGGCGAAACAGTTATTACACGTTTAGATGAAAGTACCTTAAAAGCTATAGCTGACCGTGTTCAGGGAGTGTATATTCAAGGCAATAATACCGGTGAGGTGGTAGACAACATTAAAGACATTTTAGAAAAAACTGATAAAACAGAATATGAATCTAAGCAGATTGCAGATTTTAAAGATCAATTCCAATGGTTTTTAGCCTTGGCTATATTTTTATTAGTAGTAGATATATTCTTGTTAGAGCGAAAAACAGCTTGGCTAAAAAGGCTTAATCTGTTTAACGAGGATTTTTAGAATTATTTTAACCTAATCAATCAAATAGGATTAGTAATTTAGAATAACCTTAGCCTAAATAACATATGAGATACATTATAACTTGGTGTTGCTTTTTAATTTGTGTTGTAGCTGTAGCACAAGACCAAAAAGAAAAGCAAAAAGAAACCTTAGAAGCCAACAAATTGGTTTACAAGGGTAATAATTTATTTCAAGAAAATAATTTTGTCGATGCAGAGATGGCTTATAGAAAAGCTATATCTAAAGCCCCTAGCCAAGCTGAAGGCGCCTACAACTTAGCTACTGCCTATTATAAAGAAGGCAACTACAACGAAGCACTTTTACGTGTAGAAGAAGCGGCTAAAAATGCTACGACTAAGGCCGAAAAACACAGAGCTTACCATAATCTTGGAAATGTCTTAATGCAAAAGGAGCTTTGTAAAGAGGCGGTTGAGGCTTTTAAAAATGCGTTAAGAAATAACCCTAATGACGACGAGACCAGATATAATTTTGCATTAGCCAAAGAATGTGCAGAAGATCAGAAAAACGATGGTGGAGGTGAGGACGATAAGGAGGATCCTAATAAAGATAACGAACAGGATAAAAAAGATCAGGACAAGAAAAACCAAGATAACAAAGACAACGATAAAAACGAGGACGATAAAAAGAAAGATGGCGAAGAAGAAGAGGATGATAAGGGCAAGCCTAAAGATGATAAAAAGGATAATAATAAAGAAGGTGACAACAAGAATAAAAAGAAACCAAAACCAGGACAGATGTCACCTCAGCAAATTAAAAATCTCTTAGAGGCCATGCAGAACCAAGAACAAAAAGTACAAGAAAAGGTCAATGCCCAAAAACAAAAAGGCGCTAGAGTAAAAACCGAAAAAGATTGGTAAATAGAAATTTAATTTCTCATCATGCGAATTAAAACCTACATTATTTTACTCCTCGTAACACTAGCATCTCAGTTGTGCTTAGCTCAAGTTAAGTTTGAGGCTAAGGTAAGTAAAACTAAACTAGGGGTTAATGAGCGGTTACGCATTGATTTTGAAATGAATAAGGACGGCGACAACTTTGTACCTCCAAACTTCAATAACTTCACCGTTGTTGGTGGCCCTAATACCTCGGTCAGCAATTCATGGATTAACGGAAAACGATCCTACAAAAAAACCTATAGTTATTTCCTATCTCCTAAAAAGCGCGGCACATTTACTATTAAGCAAGCTACCATTGAGATTGAAGGAGAGATTTACAAAACATTTCCGGTAAAAATAACCGTAACTGCTGCCGTGGATAAACCTTCTAATCAAAATGGCGAACAAAATTATGCTTCGGATAATGTACACTTGGTTGCAGAAGTTTCTAAATCCAACCCTTATTTAAATGAAGCCATTACTGTGGTCTACAAATTGTATGTCTCTAAAGATACGGGCGTGAGCGATTGGAGAGAAAAAGATAATCCCCGATACAATGATTTTTGGAGTCAGAATATTAAAATAAATAACCTAACCGTTGAGCGGGGCCAATATAAAGGTGAAGACTACAGGTATGTTGTATTAAGAAAAACGGTGTTATATCCTCAAAAGTCAGGCAAATTAAAAATTGAGCCTTTAGTACTAGATGTCACTATAGAAGTACCGACCAACAGAGCCGATATTTTTGGTAGACCCGTGATGCGCAAAGTGCCAAAAACAGTGACTGCTGGCAGCCGAACCATTAACGTTAAACCTTTACCCGAAGCAGGAAAACCTGCTGATTTTAAAGGAGCTGTGGGAACTTTTGATTTGGCCGTAACTACCACCAAAAAAGAACTCAACGCCACAGAATCGTTACAAGCTAAAGTTGAAGTTTCTGGAAAAGGTAACCTTAAGTTATTTGAACTCCCCAACTTAGTTGTACCTAGTGCTTTGGAAGTCTACGAACCAGAGCATCAAGAGCGTGTAAGCACCAATTTAAGTGGTATGCGCGGCAAAATCTCGGATACTTACACCATCGTTCCTCAATACAAGGGAAAATATCCTATACCATCCGTTTCTTTTTCTTACTTTGATCTTAAAACTGAAACCTATAAACGTATTTCTTCTAAAGAAATCATAATAGATGTATTAGAAGGGCCAACATCCGCATTAGGCCAATCGGCTAATTCGCCTATTACAAATAAAAAGCAAACCATTTCCAAACCTACCTCGGCCTTTGCATTTATAAAAACAGACACCAGTTTTCAACCTATAGAACAAAATCAATTCTTTAACTCACAAATATTTTGGTTATTGCTGTTGCTTCCTTTCGTTGCCATTCCTATTCTATTTATCATAAAGCGATATCAGGATAAGGCATCTGCAGATGTCAGAGGTTTAAAGGTAAAAAAAGCCAACAAGCTATCTCGAAAATATCTCAGTGCAGCTAAGAAAAACTTAGATAATAAGGAAGCCTTTTATATTGCTTTAGAGCGTGCCTTACACAATTATTTAAAAGCAAAGCTTCATATAGAAACTAGTGATTTCAATAAAGATAAAATTTCCGAATTATTGCGAGATAAAAAGGTTGAACCTGAGGTAGTTGCTGACTTTATAGCCATATTAGAAAATTGTGAGCTTGCCAGATATACTCCTGTAAATTTAGAAACGATGACAAATGATTTAGAAAAAGCAGGAAAAACAATAACCGCAATAGATAAACAACTTAAGTCATGAAGAAGTTTATAATTTTAATAGCTTGTCTTTGTTGGGGTTTCAACGTTTTTGCGCAGTATGCTGAGAAATTTAAGGATGCCAACGCATTGTATAATCAAGGTAAATATGCTGAAGCTATAGATATTTACGAGAGTATTCTGGACAAGGGAATGCACTCTTCGGAACTATATTTTAATCTGGGTAACGCTAACTACAAGTTAAATAATATTGCACCAAGTATTTATTATTATGAAAAGAGTCTTCTGCTAAACCCTAATGACAAAGAAGTAAAAAATAATTTGGCCTTTGCCCAAAATATGACCATAGATGATATAGAGCAAGTTCCAGAAGTAGGATTGTCTAAGCTATTTAAAAACATAGTAAATAGAGCAAGCGTAAATACTTGGGCTTACATATCTGTATCTGGAGTGTTTTTATTTGTTATCCTCTTTCTTACCTACCATTTTAGTCAAGCTACATCTAATAAGCGATCTGCCTTCATTGTGAGCTTATTGGCAATTATTGTATCGATAGTTACATTTTTTATGGCGTTAAAAAAAGACGAGTTCGAGCGTAATTATCAGCCAGCTATTGTTTTTGCCGAAGAAATAAAAGTAAAGACGGAGCCTAATCAACGAAGCGAAGAAAGCTTAAGACTTCACGAAGGCACTAAAGTTCAGGTTATCGATACACTAAACAATTGGAAGAAAATTAAATTAGCCAATGGATCTACTGGTTGGGTAATAGCTAGTGACATTAAGAATATCAAAGATTTTTAGAAGACGGTAATAGACACATTTCAATCAGGGTTTATGAAGATCGTTTCGGTTAAGGAGGCCTCTTAAAAAATTTACTGTATTTTAGAAATCTAACATAACAATAAGAAACATGGCTAAGTTTTTTGCCAATTTAAAAGGAGATATTTTTGGTGGAGTTACGGCAGGAATCGTAGCTTTACCATTAGCCTTGGCATTTGGTGTTTCTTCTGGTCTTGGGCCTACAGCAGGACTTTATGGTGCCATTTTTATAAGTTTTTTTGCTTCGCTATTTGGTGGTACAAATACCCAAATTTCAGGGCCAACCGCACCAATGACTGCTGTAAGTATGGTTGTGGTGGCAACCATAATTGCCGATAATGATGGTGACCTGAGTATCGCATTACCTTTTATTTTAATTGTATTTCTTCTTGCCGGAATAATCCAAATTGGTCTAGGTATTTTAAAGATTGGTGAATATATCCGCTATATACCTTATCCTGTGATTTCTGGATTTATGACTGCCATTGGTTTAATAATAATTATAACTCAAATATTACCTGCTGTAGGATATTACCCAAAAGAAGATGGTAACTACGTGGCACAATTTAAGCCGCAAGCAGAAGAACGACTTCTTCAGAATATTTTACGTCAAGAAACCGATGAAGGTATTCTTGTTTTAGAAGATTTTAAGGAAACTATTAAACGAGCAAACGAAGTATCAAAAGCGGCAATTAAAAAGGAATCTCAAACCTTAGCTGCAAAAGATGCTTCCGGAACTGTTGGCGCCTTGCGCGTCTTGCCTAGAGCACTTCAACAAATTGATTGGTTAGAATTAATTCTAACGCTTGGTACCATTATTATTGTTTTTGGTTTTGGAAAAATTACCACCAAAGTCCCCAGCACCTTAATAGCACTTATCATCATGTCCAGCATAGCTATATTTTTTAATTTAGATTATCGCAGCATAGAAGAAATCCCTTCCAGTATACCTTTACCCAATCTCGATATATTTACAAAACTGAAGCTTGGTGCCATCTCACCTTACATTTTTACGGCCTTAACTCTAGCTATATTAGGAGCTATTGATTCATTATTAACTAGTGTTGTGGCAGATAATATGACCAAAACTAAACACAAACCAAACCAAGAACTCATTGGGCAAGGTATTGGCAATAGTATTGCCGCTATTTTTGGTGGCCTTCCTGGTGCTGGCGCCACTATTAGGACTGTGGTAAATATTAAAGCTGGAGGAAAAACTAAATTATCGGGTATGATTGCAGGTGTAATTTTGCTCATTATTATGTTGGCTTTTGCACCTATAGCTTCACAAATACCGGCCGCCGTGTTAGCAGGCATATTGGTTACAGTTGGTATTAATGTCATGGACTACAAAGGGCTAAAGGCCATTCCGTATTTACCAAGAGACTTAAGTCTTAAAGTGGCTTTTTTCAAAATAAAAATCAGCTCTGAGGTCTTAATTATGCTTATAGTTTTGTTTTTATCTACATTTTGGGACTTAATTTATGCCGTTGGCATAGGTTTAGTAATTGCTTCACTTATGTTTATGAAAAAAATAGGCAACCTCACCGCAAGAAGAAGTAATGTTAAGCCCATAAAAGAAACCATTTGGAAAGATGATCTCAACTTAACAGACCGGTTCAAAGAAGAGGTGTACATACGACATATTAAAGGGCCTTTGTTTTTTGGCTCAACTGGCGATTTTCAGGCTTTATCTGGGCAATTACCAAAACATGTAAAAATTGTCATCATGCGTCTTAGTAGGATGCAGTATATGGACCAATCGGGTTTGTATACCATGGAAGATATGTTGCTTAACCTAAAAAATAGAAATGTGCAGGTGCTTTTTGTTCATTTAGCATCTCAACCGCGATATATGATGGAACGGATTAAAATTATTCCAGATATCGTTAATGAAGCACATATTTTTGAGCATTTTAAAGATTGCATAGAATGGATAGAACAAAACAATGAAGATGAGTTTTAACGGTAAAATGAAATTAGGATGAGCACCGCATATTACCAGCAACTACTGTCTAATAACAAAAGATTAGTTGAGACAAAAATTACTGAAGATAAAAATTATTTTAAAAATCTCTCTAAAGGACAAAAACCCCCAGTGCTTTGGATAGGATGCGCAGATAGTAGAGTTCCTGCCAATGAAATTACTGGGACACACCCTGGCGAAATTTTTGTCCACAGAAATATTGCCAATATGGTTGTGCATACAGACTTGAACATGCTTAGTGTTCTCGAATATGCTGTAAATTCTTTAGAAGTTAAACATATTATTGTTTGCGGCCATTATGGCTGTGGTGGGGTTGAGGCAGCACTATCTAACTGTGATATTGGCTTAATCAATAAATGGATACGCAACATCAAAGAAGTGTACCTTAGGAATAAAACCGAACTTCACAAAATTGAAAATGAAAAAGAACGGTTTAATCGCCTTGTAGAGCTCAATGTAAAAGCTCAGGTTTATGATCTTGCCAAGACCTCTATTGTTCAGAAAGCTTGGCAAGATAACAAAGACTTACAAATTCATGGTTGGGTTTATGGCTTAGAAGATGGTTTAATTAAAGATCTCAAGCTAAGCATGAACAGCGCCGCACACTTAGATGAAATTTTTAAATTCAAATTCTAAAGGCTTACTCAACCTGTTTAATTAAGTAAATAAAAACAGGAAAGTGATCACTGAAGCCACCTGTAAAACCGCCATCTGCAAAACTTCTAAAAGGATAACCTCTATAACGGCCACGTTTATTGGTTAAATAGTATTTATTGTATATCCCCGCTTTCCAAAACCTGTAAGAAGAAAAGTCTTTTTCAATTAAAGGCTGCGTCACCAATATTTGATCAAACAAACTCCAAGCATCTCGGTAGGCCGTTGTTCCTAGACCATCTTTTCTAAATTGATTTTCAAAAGGATTATAAATTCCTTTCAAAGGCACTTCTTCCTGTTCTGCTTTGGCATTAAGCACGTCTTTTACACTAGCGTTTGTTGGGTCGTCATTTAAATCGCCCATAACAATCACCTTGGCATAAGGGTCTATAGATTGTAATGAATCTATAACCTTTTTATTAAGCTTTGCAGCAGCAACACGTTTAGGCCTGCTTCGCGCTTCACCGCCTCTACGTGAAGGCCAATGATTAACAATAAAATGAATTAAATCATCTTCAATTTTACCAGTTACCAATAGTTGGTTTCTTGTATACACCCGTTTTCTGGTGATATCATCATAAATTTTTAACTCATGAGAACTTGAATTAATGACCTTAAAAATAGATTTTCTATAAAGTAAAGCCACATCAATACCTCTTCGGTCTGGAGATTCATAATGCACAATCCCGTAATCTTGCCCAAGCAGCAGGGGGTCATTAACCAAATCTTCTAACACCTGTCTATTTTCAATTTCTACAACACCAACTATAGCTGGTGCATTTCTAGCCATATCTGCGCCAATATCGGCAACAACTCTGGCCATATTTTTAACTTTTTTCTTGTAAATGGTAGATCTGTCACCTTTCATCTCCATAATGGGGCTGGCCTCATCGTTCTTAAGAGGATCATTGATAGAATCAAATAAGTTTTCTAGATTGTAGAAAGCTACTGTATGTATCTTAAATTTTTTTTCCTCTTGAGCTGTAAGCTGCATTGCAGAGTGTAAAAAGAGTAACAAGAGTAGGGCTTTAAACTTCATAGGTGTTGTATTATTTTAATGTTATCTTAACTTCAATTTGCGCGCCAAAAGTATGTATTTATATTAAAAAATGTACATTTGCGTGCTTTAAATAACTTTTATTTAAAGTAAACTAACACTCAATATTTAATTTAGGCATGAAAAGAAGTTTTTTATTTTTTCTGTCTCTTACATGTTTTTCTTTGTTGAGCTTTGCGCAGCAAACTATAATAAAGGGAAGTGTCTTAGACGGAACCACAGGAGAGCCAATTCCTGATGTAACAATTACTATTGAATCAACCGAACAAATTACCAAAACAGACCTTAATGGAGCGTTTGTTTTTTCTGAGAATGTTCCTTTAGGTGAACAAGTTTTAAAGGTTGAAAAGGTAGGCTATGTTACCAAAAGGTATCCTATCATCGTCAACGAAGGAAGTACTGTTGATATTAGCGGAATGACTTTAGATTTTGATTCGAGCGACAAAAAAGATTTGTACATCATCTCTATTTCTGATGACAACCTCAACAGTGAAGATGATGGTTTAACAGACAATGTTTCTGGACTATTGCAAGCTTCTAGAGACGTATTTTTAAACGCCGCAGCATTTGATTTTAGTGCTACCTTCTTTAGACCAAGAGGTTTAGATAACGCTAACGGTAAAGTGCTAATCAATGGTGTAGAAATGAACAAACAGTTTAATGGCAGACCACAATGGGGAAATTGGGGTGGATTAAATGATGTTCAGCGTAATCAAGTGTTTTCTATGGGAATGGCCGCTAATGATTATACTTTTGGTGATTTAGCAGGTACCAATAACATTATTATGCGCGCCTCTAAATATAGAAGAGGTGGCCGTATTTCTTACGCCTCTGCTAACCGAAGCTACCAAGGCCGTGTGATGGCTAGTTACAGCTCTGGGCAACTAGAAGGCGGCTGGTCATATTCCGTCTTAGGCTCAAGACGATTTGGTGAACAAGGTTTTAGAGAAGGAACCTTATATGATGCTAATTCCTTTTTTGTTGCTGTAGAAAAACAAATTAACAGCAAGCATAGCATTAACTTTACAGGAATTTACGCAAAAAATAGACGAGGCCGCTCTACAGCCATTACAGAAGAAGTCTTTAGACTTAAAGGCCGAGAATATAACCCGTTTTGGGGTGAACTTAATGGCGACATTAGAAACTCTAGAATGCGTAATATCAACGAACCTATTTTAATGCTTAATCATTATTGGGACGTTTCACCAAAAGTTAGAGTAAATACAAATGTAGCTTACCAATTTGGTGAAATTGCAAACACAAGAATAGATAATGGTGGAACGCGACTAGTCAACGTAAACGGAGAAAACGTGTTTTTAGGTGGTGCACGTAATCCAGATCCTACCTATTACCAAAACCTGCCTAGCTTTTTCTTACAAGATCAAAACCCAACACCGTATGACTTTGAGCAAGCTTATCTTGCCGAACGAGAATTTAGAAATGACGGTCAATGGAATTGGTTTGATCTTTACGAGGCTAATGCCGGTTTAAGAGCTCAAGGTTTTAATTCACTATATGCCGTACAGGCCGATGTTATACAAGACGATCAACTAACCATTAACTCTATTATAGATGCTGACCTTGCAGAAAACATTAAACTTAATGGTAATGTGAGTTACAGAAATTTGAGAAGTGAAAACTTTGCTAGAGTAGAAGACCTACTCGGTGGTACTGGGTATTTAGA
>Ga0207419_1000425_pt1 | contig 36818 bp, 7 predicted proteins | sample ElkSloMetagenome_4_FD_184723 | JGI IMG/M metagenome (GOLD analysis project Ga0207419, IMG submission 184723) | Hot spring microbial communities from Elkhorn Slough, Monterey Bay, USA - MD2A (version 2) | ecosystem: Environmental > Aquatic > Marine > Intertidal zone > Estuary: Microbial mat ...
ATGCAGACTGTATGCTCGTAGCGTCAAACGGCGTATGACGCTAATGAATGCGAATAGCAGCATGACTGATTGGTGTAGAAATGATATAGACATCCGAAAGATTTGCCATTTAGCATCGCAAACCTTGCTATGCCACGAGGCAAACAGTTGTAGTTTTAGCCAAATAATAGGGTTCTGGTTTTATGCAGACTGTATACTCGTAGCGTCATACGGCGTATGACGCTAATGATGAACCTAACCAATGTTTACCCTGCACTATGGATTATCATACCCTTCGGGCATTTTTAATTTATATAATTAAATCTATATCAATTTTATTAATTCGCTCACCTACAAACGCTTAGGTTAAAAAATATTTCAAAAATTTTTTAACCTGATGCAGCGTTTTTTCTGATCTGCTGTTCGTAAAAATAGATTGCTATAGCATAAATTTCAAAGCCAATGTACCAGCTTATTTTTTGGTCTCTAAAGCGATTTTTTTTTAAAATAAATATTATCATCATGTACACATCTACTTATCTCAAGATTTTTATATTGCAAACATTGCTTTTGTTGATTGCCGTCACATCACTGTTGGGTCAGAATGATGAAGTTCCTTCTCAAACCGTTCCGGGAGTATTAGTAGAAGGATATCAACTGGAAAAAAGTTATGACCGAATCATGACACTGATACCCGGGCAAACACCAAACAAGGCTTATGTTACTCCTGAAATTTTTTACTGGCATCCATGGCACGAAGGGTTCAATGGTTTCGGAGATAATTTTATTCTTCACCTTAGCGGTTTTATTTCTGTTGATCAAAGTGGCACCTATCAATTCAAACTATCAAGCGATGATGGATCCCGTATGTTTATTGATGACCAGTTGATCATTGATAATGATGGCTTACATGGCACTCTGGCTGTGAAGGGTAGCGTCGATTTAAATGCTGGTACACATACATTCAAAATTGAATATTTTCAAGCTAGTTGGTGGAAAACATTACAGCTTGAATGGCTACCTCCTAGTGCCTGGTGGTTTTCACATGTGCCTGCTTCGGTATTTTCTCATCAGGATGCTGTATTGGTTACATCGCCAGGATTTAAAAAAGTGCGTGAAGAAGAAGATATACCTGGTAATGGCTTACCTCTGGCTGGTGTACATCCTTCATACGATTTGCAAACGGTACGTGAGATGAACTTTCAACCTAAAGTTGCCGGCATGGACTTTTTACCGGATGGCAGGTTGGTAGTAAGTACCTGGCAGGATAATAAAATTTATATTGTAGAGGGTGTTTCAGGAGATGGCCCTTACCAGGAAAAGGAGATTGCCAATGGCTTAAATGATCCGCTGGGATTGAAAGTAGTCAATGGAGAAATTTATGTTGTAGAAAAACACCGATTGCTCAAGTTAATTGATGAAGATGGAGATGAAGTAACGGATGTTTATGAAACTGTAAGTACAGGATGGGGTAGTATTGGCAATTTTCATGAATTTGATAATGGGCTGGTTTACAAAGATGGCTATTTTTATATCACGCTTACTGTGGCCATAGATTTTGGTGGTTCCAGCAGCTCTAATCAACTTCCGGACAGAGGTAAGGCATTAAAAATTGATCCTGTTACGGGAGCATATAAATTTGTAGCTTCAGGATTGCGATCACCAAACGGTGTAGGTACCGGAGTAGATGGTGAAATTTTCATTACCGATAATCAAGGTGACTGGCTTCCGGCAAATAAATTGATACATTTACAGCAAGGTGCATTTTATGGTCATAAAGATGTGGATCCACAAGGCACAGCCAATCTAGAAATTACTCCCCCTGCATTATACTTACCCCACAATGTGATTGCTAATTCACCCAGCCAACCGGCTCCAATGTATGATGGACCCTATGCCGGTCAAATGATCTTTGGGGATGTAACCTATGGAGGCTTAACCCGGGCCTTTTTAGAAAAAATAAATGGGGTTTATCAAGGAGCAGCGTTTCGTTTTACCCAGGGATTGGAAGCCGGAATTAACCGGCTTAGCTGGGGACCTAATGGGGCTATTTATGTCGGTGGCATAGGTGCAGCCGGTAACTGGGGTCAGGCCGGTAAGCTAACATATGGTCTGCAAAGGTTAAAGTACAATGGACAACCTGTTTTCGACTTGTTGGCAATAAGATCTAGGTCTGACGGCTTCGAATTAGAGTTTACCCAACCCATGCAATTTGGTATTGGTGATGATCCGTCATTTTATACACTCACCCAATGGACTTACGAACCTACTACTAATTATGGAGGTTCTCCGGTAGATAAACAAATAGTGAATGTCAATAATGTTATATTTTCTAATGATCGGACCCGGGTATTTCTTCAAACCAGCAATGTTAAAAAGGGATATGTTATTCATTTCCGGGTAAACCAGGATGTAGTAAGTGATCAATCGCAAACCTTATGGAACGCTGAAGCATGGTATACATTAAATGAAATACCCAACTCCGGTAAGGGAAGGTTGGCAATTAATCAACCAAATGATGCATTAAAGCAAAATATTTTAACCAATAATGGAAATACCATAGCTACCGAATTAAAGACAACTATTTATCCTAACCCGAATGATGGTATATTTAATGTAAAAATTGAACCACAATGGAATGGGGAATATGAAATCAAAATATTAGATATAAATGGGAAGCAAATTAAAAGAAAAATCAACACTTTAAAAGCTAAACAAAATAATTACGAAAGCTTTAATCTTCAAAATCAACCTAAGGGCATGTATTTTGTACAAATAAAATTATTGAATACAGGTGAGCAAAGAATTTATAAAGTAACGGTAGAGTAAAAATAAATAATGATACTGGCTTGTGCTGGTGTCATTGTTTATATTGGCTTTATCGTTTTAACGATTAATACTTTATTTTAATGAGTCTTATCATTATTAAAAGAATACAAACTATCAGAAACTTGAAAAAGAAATAAGGGATCTGGATAAGGCAAAGGATAAGATTGAATATCTACAGGAATTAAATCAACTACAGGACGAGAGATTCGATAAAGTAGAAGGCCTTTACAGAGAAGCCATTGAAAATTTAAAGGGTAGTTTGCAACCACAGGAAGAGCCTGTAATTGAAGAAAACTAAGAATCTGGTAACCAGTTTATAGTGTTAAAGGGTGTCTGATTATTCAGATGCCCTTTTTAATGTATCAATATTAAATCAGCAATACATGTTATGGAAACATGTTTGTTTTTTTTAATATTTCTACACGATTACAGCACCCCCTACCTACTTTATTGAAGGTGTCAATTACTTTATCCCGTCCGGACGGAATAACCCCACAATCTACAGATAATAGCCCAGCGCAAAATTGTGCCGTCTAAATTTCGTTCGTTGATCCCTCAAAAGCGTGTGTAAAAGCGTGTGTAAAGGCATAAAAAAAGCCTTGTAGTGGACTACAAGGCTATATTTGGCGGTCTGGACGGGACTCGAACCCGCGACCTCCTGCGTGACAGGCAGGCATTCTAACCAACTGAACTACCAGACCATTCCTCTTTCTGAAAAGGCGATGCAAAAGTAGAATCATTTATGATTATATCCAAGTATCAAACTAAATTAATTTCAATAAATTTTAACATGAAGTGGCTTTGAGTAATTTGGCTTTGTGGGGATGAGACCGGCATGAAAAATGAAGGGATCTTTGGCAATGATACTAAACAATGAAAAAAAATAAAGCAATTAAAAGCTTTTCGTATTTTACAGTATCACTGCCTATATAGCTTTAATTGCTTTATGTTGAATTGTAAATTAAATATTGGTTTACACCATGAACGCTGCTAAAATAACTACCAGCAACATACCTCCATAAATCGTCAAAATCTCAGCCAACGAGCAATGACAAAATAGCTCTTTTTGACCGGTAATTAAGTTGGTGAATTCCGTGAGCATAATTTTATAAATTTGATTATTTTGTAATTTACGCCTAATAATATTACAATAAAATGATTTATGTCATAAAAAAGGTTAACTTATTTTAAATATGGTATTTATTTTAATCGTTCTTGTTTCTTGTTTTAGGGCCTTACCAATTCTAAAAATCCTTTTAACGGTTCCTGTTCATTTTTCAAGTCAATCACATAAAAGTAAGTGCCTGAAGGCAACTCTTTTTCGCCAACATACATCCCCTGGTTGCCATGGCCATCAAAGTAAGTGGTAATGTTGTCATAGTTTTCTGATTCGTACACTACCATGCCCGATCTATTGAAGATCTGCACATAGTTAGATCCGTAATTTTCGATACATCCCAGTTTCATGAAATCATTAGCACCGTCGCCATTGGCTGAAATGCCATTGTACACTACAATAGTTCCGTAAAGGGTAAAAGTTTCAGAAGTGGCACACTGCAAATCACTTTCCACTGTTACCTGATGGTCACCGGGAGCTACTTCAAAAATAGCCACCTCATCATAAAACTCCAATCCATCAATGGTCCAGGTTACATATTCTATAGGTATATCATTAGTTACTTCAAAAAATGCTACACCATCGTTTAATTCACATTGGGCCGCGGTAGTTGATATTGCTATTTCAGGGTACTCCCGTTGATCTAATATATCAAAGGTGGCCAGTCCCGATTCACATCCGCTTAATTTGTCAATGGCTTTAACAGAATAGCTGTTGATAGCTAATTGATTAATGAAATGTGATGTATTACCATTGTTCCATTCAAAATTGTAATTAATTACGTTGTCATCTACATTTACTTCAATAAATCCGTTATTGGTTGCACAGCTGGTAAGGTGTCCCATTGATACTAAAGTTGGTTTAGGTACAAATTGTGGCTTCAAAGGTGCTTGTACATTTTGTTCGCTTACGCAAAAGTTGTAAATATCGCTTACTCTTACCAGGTATTCCTGATCACCTTGCAAATGATTACCTACATAGCCGGTATTAATTAGGTTTGTGGTATTGGGCTGTTGAAACCATTCTACCAAATATTGCTCTTCAGGTTTTATTCTTATTTGTCCGTTGGGTTTTGATGTATCACAATTAGTCATAGGAGATTCAATCACCACCTCATAGGCAGGTAATTTGGCTTTGTCTTCTACTTCAATTGTTTTCGGATCAGAGGTACAGGAGGCAGCTATTCTGTTTACTGCTATTATTGAATATTGACCGGGTGCCAAACTATCAATATTTAGTCCGTTGTAGTCATAATCATTTACATCAACAATTGTATCCCCTTGGTACCAATAAAAATGGTAATCGTCTTCACTTTGATCAATAAGTGAAGCATTTAGTCGCCCATTAAAGTCTTCGCAGTTTTTATTGGCTTCTGCAGAGGCTCTCAGTTGTACATTGGGCATTTCAAGCGGCACAAAGTACGTAGCTTCACTACTACAACCATTGCTATTTTCAACTACCTCAATGGTGTAATTACCTGATCTTAAACTTGTAGCTGTATAACCGTTGTCAGGGAGCTGCGTGCCAGAGGTATTATTTCCTTCAAACCACTGTACTGCATAATCAGTTACCGGTGCACCCATGTCTACCTGCACCACCAGTTCACCATTTACATTACTGCCTTGCGGGTCACAATCTATTTGCGGGTCTCGGCTGGTTAATTCAATTTCCGGTATATGGGTATTGTCTGCTAGTTGCAATTGATATGGTGCAGTTTCTACCCAAAGTTGCTTATCTCTGGCCACAATGTAATACGCTCCTGCCGGTCTGTTAAACCATTTTTCCCCATCAGGAATGGCACCATCACTCTGGTAATCATTTTGTGTTATATCATTTACATAATTATCCTGATACCAATAATAATCAAAATCAGTTAAAGCAGTAGAGATGCCATCTACCGTTACATCATGCACTGTCAATTCTCCATCAGGAGTACTACAAATAACCTGGCTAATGGCTGAGGCATCTGTTATTTCAATAAATGGTGGCTTGGTAATCAATGTGATTACGGCCGTATCACGGCAGGCAGTATTTATATTTTCGGCTATCGCTTGATAAGCTCCTCCCGGTACTCCTACCAAAGTATCGCTTTCCTGTGCACTTTCATTTTGATTAGATCCGTCTGGTAGTTGCCAATAGAAATCATATAAAGCCACGCTTCCGTCCTGTTCAATTGCATCAGCCTTCACTTCACCGGTTTGGAAACCCGGGTTTAAGCTGATCTGCTCTGCCAGTATTGATAATGAGGCCGCCGGGTATTGCCTTAAGTCCTGAATATTTACAGCCAGTGGTAATGACTCGCAATTGGTTGTGTTATGCGTAGCAGTTACCAGGTAATCTCCTGCCGTTATGTCTATGATAGAGTCGGTGGTAACCGCGCTACCTCCTTGTTCTATAGCAGGATTGGCTACATCATCCTGATGCCAGCTATAGCTGTAGTCGGTTCTGGTATTTTGCGACATTCCCGTTACAAATATTTTTCCATTTTCATTACAGGCCAGCACATTTTGCTTGTTGTGGCTGGTAAAATATGGAATTACGGTATTGTCTTTAATTTCTATGGCGGCCGAATCTTCACATTGGGTGTCGCGATTGGTTACCAATACCGAATACCAATCATGAGTTTGCTCATACAAGGTGTCATAACCGTCTGCTACGTGAGTATCTACCGGGTTAAATGGTAGGTTATCGATCGTGGTACGATACCAATTATATTGATATCCGGAAGTAGGCTCCGGTTGCCCGTTTGGAGTATAGGCTTCTGCCATTACCTTTCCGGAAAATGGCGCGGCGCAATGCGTGTTTTCTTCTGCACTAAGGGCGATTACCGGAGGTGCGGTATCATCCAATACTTCTATGGTAAATGGGAAAGACCTACATTGGTCAGCGTACTTTTGCTCTGCAATCACCGTGTATTTTCCGGCCGTAATTCCATTCCAGTTTTGACTGGTATAATCCGGCAACAAATTAGCAGGTTGGCTGGGGTTAATGGCAAGGGTCGAATCTATTTTTGACTTTTCTCCTTCAAACCAATAATAATTATAGTCTGTATTTGGATCTTCCGTTCCCGGATTAGCTACAGTAGCCAGTACCGCGCCATCGGGAGCATTACAACTTTGTAAATTAATTGAATCCGCGTCAGCAATTGGTAAAATTTGTTGTGATGGTAAAAATATAGTGGAATCAATGAAGCAAAAGCTTGAGTTATCGTTGATCAATACCGAGTAATAACCGTACCGCAAGTTGGTAATTTGCTTGGTTGAAGCAATACGAAAACCTGGCTTTATATCTTCACCTTGGAACCATTGGTAAGAAAAACCAACTCCCGTACCACCGGTAGCAGTGGCATCCAAAGCACCATTGGGATTGATACAGCTTGAAACAGAATCTACCGTAATACTTGCAATAGAAAATTGAGGGTCATATTCTACTTCAATAGTTAATGGATCTGATTTACATTTATTATCTTTTTTGATAGCCACTACTGTATGATCTCCATAATTTATATACTCAATGCTATCGCCAATATAATTGGGAGATGATTTTACTGCTGTACCGATAAACCAATTGAAGATATAATCTTCTGTATTCCCGGCAACATTAGCATAAGCTTCTCCATTGGGTGGTGCACAAAATGTAACTTCTTTGCTACTGGCACTTACATTGAAATCAGGTGCTGTTACTTTATTTACTACAACGCTTGTAGTATCAAAACACTGGGTATTAATATCAGTAATTTTCACCGTGTAAATTTGCGGTTCTAATTTATCCAGAATGGCAGGATTAGTGGGGTCTAATGATGCTGATGGGGAAGATACACCCGGTAAAGCAAATGAAGAATGAATCACCTGTCCGCTATAATATTGATAAAGGTAGTTGGGGCCTCCCGGCATGCTTGTAGTGATTTTGCCATTAGGGAAAGCAGGGTCACAACTATCATAATCTCTTACCACCACATTAGGAGTAGGCAATGGGGCAGGCGGAGGGATGTTAAATTGCACTGCATCACTTTGACAAGCCTCGTACTTATCAGCTGCTACTAACCAATAATCTGCGGAAGCCTGGTCTGCTATGCTGCTGCCTGTAAAGTCAGCAGTTGTGGTATCAGGATTACTGCCGGGGTTGGAGCTATACCAGTAATAGCTGTAATCGCCTGTAAGTCCGCCACTTGCGCTTGCCTCAGCCCCTCCATCGGGTGGTATGCAAGATAGCTGAGGTATAATATTGGCCAATGAAGCCATGATATTTAAGGGGTTTTCACTAATAGTTTCCGTGGCCGTAGCACTACATCCGGTGTTTTTATGAACTGCTTGAGCAGTATAGGTTATAGCATCTAAATTTTCTGCGATTTCATTGTAGCTACCGCTCGAGATTTCAGGACTGGCTAGTGGTAAAACTGTATTATTGCCTCTATACCAGCTTATATTGTAGTCATTCATGTCACCCGCCACATTCGCTTCCAATTCACCATTGGGTCGGTTACAAGAAGTTTTTTCATTAATAACTGCCAGATTAATATCAGGTAATACCGTATTATCCAGCACCTCGTCATTTACAGCTATTGAGCTACATTGAGTGCTATCCAGGGTGGCCTTTACCGTATAATATCCCACGGCCAAACTATCAATTTTTTCTTCACTTTCGTTAAATATTTCTTTTACATCTATTGGCGTTGTGCCTTCATACCAGGTAAACGTGTAAGCAGACGGATCGCCCAAAACCCCATTGAGTGATGCTTCGGCCAGCATTTCACCTTGCAACGGATTATCGCAATTCGTGATGTGAGTTATGTCAGCAATGCTAACGGACGGATACTTAACATCTGCGGCTACAGTGGCAGTTTTGGAACTACTACATCCATTTTTTATATTTTCTGCCAGCACTATGTAGGTTTGTTGACTCAGACCAGCCGCCGACTGACCTACGAAAGTCGGGTCGATAAATACCTGGGTTCCTTTATACCAGGTAAATTGAAAATCGTCGGAAACATCAATATTATCCTGAATAACCAAAGCTTTTAATTCCCCATTGGGTATCACGCAATTGGTCATTTTATGCACTTCTTCTATGGTAATCTCAGGCCAGTATCCTACGCTATCTACGGTGATAAATGTTGAATCGGATGTGCAATTGAGTAAATCATGACTAGCCTTTACCATGTATTCGCCATGGGTCATAAAATTGTAATCTGCACCGGTGTATACCAGCGTTTTATTACCTCCTTCTACTTTGTACCATTCAAAGGTGTAATTCAAAGTTAGTTCAGTGGTACCTTCCATGGCATAAGCACGAGCACTACCGTTGGCACTACTGCTGCCCGAGCAAACCAGGTTATCTTTTGTTTTTTCTGCGTAAACCTGAAAAGGTTGAGGTTGTACATAAGTAGCTCGTGTATTGTTGAGAGGGTCACATTCAAGTAGGGTAGGAGGGTCATTTAATGAAATGTATAAATCAAAATTTTCACCCGAACCTTCTACCGTCAAACTATCTATTTTCATCGCGTCGGTAGGCAATAACTTTTGTAATGTTACTGTTTCAGTGTTAAGTTTTATACTGCCTGGCTGGGTTGGGTCTCCTTGATAGAAGGATATATTTAAATCATTTGAAATGGGAACGTCACCACTATTTTTAATAAAGAATGAAATATTAAAATCTGTTTCCGGACATACCGGGCTACTCACTTCTACTGGACTTACGTCAAAAGAAACATCGGGAGAAGCATAACTGGGGCATCCGTTTAAATCAAGATAGGGTGATTGGTTCAAAAACGAGTTGAGTGGATAAACCCCTCCCGCGATTGGATTCCCAAATTCGTCATTTTCACACAAGAAATCAGAAAAAGAAATATGGTGTGCTTGTTGCTGAATAGGGATGGTCAGGTCGTCATTCACGTTTACATTAAAATAAGCATGTTGATTCCACAGTTTACGAGCCGGAATCCATTTTTCTCCTTTCGAACCAAATATTCTTACCTGTCCGGTACCTCTTGGATTGATATCCGGTTCGCTAGGGTGCTGGCATGTTACACATATTTCTGTTTGCCCGTCGCCATTTACATCAGCTGCTATCGGATATTCTCTTCCGGTACGCGACCTACAGGGAAAAAATTCTCTTATTTTGCCGGCTGGCAATCCGCTATTGTCCAGGGTGTCCTGTATGATGTATAAAAACTGTTCATCACGATAAACAATTTCACTTTTGCCATCGCCATTAAAATCAAATACTGTTGTACCCGTATTTCCCGATGATTTTTCTGTAATGGGCACTTCCCATTTGAGTTCAAAGTTTTCATCCAATGCATACAACTTTTTACCGGTGGCAAAGGTGCAATTAAGACCGGCAACATCGTCAATATTGGCAATATTTACCCTGCCAGTTCCATGTTGCCATTTATTGGGGGGGACAAAAGTTTTTAGTTCGTCTTTGGCTACATTCCAGTAATAAACTGCTCCATCTCCTTTTGGATCACCTACTGCACCATTGGCTAATACATCTATACTTCCATCTAAGTCATAATCAGCAATACTGGTAAAATTATGATTTTGATTACCCCCAAACGAAGCTTTGGGTTTATACTCGCTTCTTTCGGCAATTACTGTTAAGGTTTTATTTTGTAAGTCTACTGCATATATTGTGAGTCCGCAGATAAGCTCAAGGCCCGGATGAGCATCTGAAACATTGGCCGCTACTGATCCGGCGGCAATCTCCATATTTACTCCATTGGCCCATTTGCCACTGCCTTTAATGATCAAATCACCCGTTAAGGCGTCTCTTATTTCATTGGAATAATAAAGCTCGACCACACCATCGCCGTTAAAGTCGGCCAGGCTTATTGCTGCCGCGGTGTTGTAAGTTTTGGCAACGCCGCTGGATCCGCTCCGCCATAATTCATTCAACTCGCAGTCGTAAGCAAAGATTGTATTGCCACCGGAAATGAAGATATAGCCGCATTCAGGATCATCAATTACAGCTATGGCTGAATAGTCTTGCCAGGATAATGATTTGCTGGACTTTATACTTTTAATAATGGATCCGTTTTGACCATTAATAAGTGATATTGTATTAGCATCAGAGTTAGTAACTACTATTTCGGGTATTCCATCATTCCCTCTTATATCGCCTACACTTACCGTGCTGTGATTAGCCGCTGAACCTTTTTCAGACCCCCAAAGTTGCTGCACAGAAAATTTAGGAAATTCGGTTGGTTCCACTTCACAGGTTGCGTCATGATTGAGAAAAAAGTCTTTACAATTGTCTGCTGTAACGCACTCCTTATCATAGCAATCGATAAATCCATCTCCATCATTATCAATACCATCATTACAGGTGCCTGGAGCACCTCCTTCTTGCGCTAACAGGTATGCAGTTGGAAACAATGAAATGATTAATGATAATATTAAAATTCTAAATCGCATGTTTAAATCAATCTCCCTTATCTGTTAAAAAAATTATAGTTTTTATACAATTAATATAATTCTATCGTCTTTATATAATTACTTTAAGTTACCAAATAGTAACCTTAAAACTATGGTTGGATTTGCTGTAAAACTTACCTGTATGCGCTTGTTAGGTAGATAATAAAAAGGAATTTCAGATAATTGTATTGAGTTTCCTGTAAGTATTTGATAATTTGAGTATAAGGTATTATGCTGTTTAGCTTAGTTTTCCAATGTTGGTTATTGCTTGGTTGTTTGTGGTATGCTTATCGGATATTTGCTTGGCTCAATTATAAGAAAAATGCTTGAATAAGTTACTTGAATAAAAAAAATCAGACCGGAAAATATTTATCCGGTCTGGTTTCAAGTTTTATTTATTAGCAAAAATAGCCTCTTGCGACATTTCTATCATTAATGCAATTTCCTCTACTATTTGTTCATTATTACCACCAAATCCTACACTTTTAAATCTGATATTTCCATCCGGATCTACTACAAATTTTGTGGGTATACCATCTACTTTGTAAGCATTAATAATTGCGTCATCCTCATCAAAAAGCACGTTGAAATCGACATCCTTTTTGGCTATAAAGTTTTTTACTTTTTCTTTTTTATCTTCTCCCTTTTCCCATGAGTTTATAAACAGGAATTGCACCTTATCATTATCTTTATACTTGGTTACTGCCTGATCCATGGCAGGAAAAGATTTTATACAAGGCCCACACCAGGTAGCCCAAAAGTCAAGTATCAAAGTTTTACCTTTTAATTCAGATAGAGCCACAGTTTCCCCTTCCATATTTTGTAAAGTAAAATCAGGAGCTTTTTCCGAGATCATTTTTTTTGCAAGTTCCGCTTTCTTTTCTGCCTTAGCCATTGATTCCAATTTTGATAAATTAGCTTCAAATGCCGCTTTAGGTTTTTCTAGTACTACCCATAATTCTTCATATAAGCTCTTTATTTTTTCATTACTTTTACCGGCAGCAATGAGTCTTTCTGCTTCTTCGAGTGCTTCATCATTTTGACCTGCAAGATGTAAGGCTTCTACATATCGTGCATTTATATAAGCTTCTTCTTCTTTCAGGTTTTCTATTGCATCTTTTAATACAGGCACTGCTTTTGCATATTTTTCTTGTTGCATAAGTACAAAACCATAAGTGTGTAGCTTATGACCGAGAATAGACATTTTTCTGTTTTTTATTTGCTTTTTGGTTTGGTAAAATGGATCTCCATCCTTCGATTCGAAATCATTCCTGGCCATTGTTACACCTTTAATGGCATAATCTTCTGCTATCTTTAAATCGCCTCCTTTTTCAGCCATATGCCAACCTGCATCGTTGTATTCATTGGTAGTAAGGTGTGATTCATTTTTCTTAAAAAAACTAACAATTGCATCCCAGTTTTTTTCTTTGATATAGCTATGGGTTATATTATTCAAAAGCCTGGGAATAATGTTGTGATCAGGATGCAAAGCAACTATTGAATCGAAAGCCTCTTCCTTTCTACTCATTTCTGTTGCTTTGTATACCATCATATATAAGTCTCTGGTATTAGGCTCTTTAGTACTGCTTTTAGCTAGTTCATTATATTTTTCATAATTTTCTTTGTCTTCCAGGCTTCTGTAAGCCTGCGACAATAAACTATAATCTGTATGAGTAAGCTCTTTTTTGGCTAAAATATTATCAATTTCTGTGTTGATGATTTCTTTAGCAGCATCTGCTTTCACTGAAGAAACAAGATAAAAGTATTGACCTAAATATTTTTCTTTTAAATGTGGATAATTTTCAAATGCATCATCCATCACCATTAAAATTTTTTCTTTATCTACGTCCAGATCCGACACGTAACTACCCAAACCCATAAAATAGTTGTGCAGGCTAATATTGGCTTCCGGCAATGTATTTCCCTCTACATCATGGAGCAATAAATTATATCCTTTGCCTTTATTATTGTCTTTCTTATCGCCATCTACAATTAACAAACTTACGCTGGTAGTGGAATCAGTAGTAGCAAATGACCCAATCCACTTATCTTGTTCTTTATTAATATCCAGTTGCACTGAAGAGGCCTCATTACCATTTATTAAAAAAGACAGGATTTCAATTTCTTCGGATGTTTGTAAATCAGAATTAGTGGGATCATAAGTAATCCGGATTTCATCTCCCGGTGATGCAATAGCAGGTTCAAATATAACAGATTGTCCAAAAGTAAATAATGGAGCCGTTATTAAAAATAAGGCAAAAAAAGGTTTAATTTTCATAAATGTATATTTTAAAGTTTAAACATAACTTTAAGATATACATTTTTAAATTATGATAAAATGATTTACCTGATTATCTTTCTTTATCGTACTAATTCTAAATACCCCGTTTGGATTTCTGAGTTGTTTTTTAGATCAACAACATAAAAGTAAGTGCCTATAGGCAGATCTTTTTCGCCAAGATAAAGTCCTCTGTTTCCAGTTCCCTGAAAGTATCTAGTAGAATTGTCATAACCATCCATTTCGAAAACCAAATCTCCGGCACGATTAAATATTTTTACATTGTTTTGAGGGTAGCTTTCAATACAGCTGATAATGAACCAGTCATTTAATCCGTCTTGATTAGCAGATACCCCATTGTAAATGATAATATCATCAATAATTTCTGCTGTACCTGCTGTAGTACATTCCTGATCAGTAGTAATTAAAAACGGATACTCACCGGATGGTTGTTCTCTAATCATTAAACCATTTTCCATTCCATCAGGAGTATCCCATGCTACCTGGTAGAACCACTCCGGCACCACAGGAACTAACCTAACCTCGCCATTACTTTGCTCACAACTGGCATTAGTCACCTCAAGTTGGTACTCCGGATACACTCTTTTGTCATCAATGTTTTCTACTACCACATTGGTTTCACAGCCGGTTATTTTACTTCTCAATTTAAGTCCGTAAGCACCAATATCTAGCCCGATATACGGATTTCCACTGTGATCGGGTGTATTACTTTCTTGCCCGCCGTCATACCAATAAATATTATAATCAATAAGATTTTTTATATAGTTACCCTCCAATGCTCCGTTGGGTTGGCTACAATTGGTCAGGTGGTTTAAAATAGAAATTTCAGGGTCGGGTAATTGTTCTGGCATATGAGCCACATTCACCGTATCGTCTGATATACAAAAGTTAGCCCTGTTTTGAACCACCACGAGGTAATCTCCATGTGCCAGGTCTTTTACCTGATCGTTTACCGCGGTAGTGTCACTGCTAGGTAGATTGAACCATGCAATGCGAAATGAGCCGGTGGAATCTGAAATTTGCAAATCAGCTTTACCATTGGGTAGCAAAGGGTCGCAATTGGTGGCAGGAGCTGTTGTAGCTAAAAAGTCAGGATAATTTAATATATCAGGTACAGCAATTGTTTCAGGTACCGTTAGGCAACTTCTCTCAATAGTATCCTGCACTACCAAAGTATAATTGCCGCCGCTTAAACTATCTACAGAGGCACCAAGGTAATCAGCATTGGTAATAGAACCACCGGCAGCACCTTCAAACCAAAAGAAATCAAAAGTTTCTTGTTCACGATTTAACACATTGGCAAATACAGAACCGTTAAAATTATCACAATTGGTATTGGGGTTTGCAGATAGTACCACATTAATAGGTGGAATGCTATCTGGAACATAATAGGTGCTAAAGTTTTTGCATCCGGTAATTTGACTGGTTACATTTACAGTATAATAGGCAGTGGTTAGCCCCGCAATCAGGTGGCTATTTGTTGGTAAAATATTACCGATAGTATCCTGACCTGCATACCAATCAAAATTGTAATCAACTACTGGTGCTCCATTGTCTACCGAAATCTCCAGCGATCCATTGTGGTTGGTGTTATCATTATCGCAGCTTCTTTGCGGCCTACGACTTACGAGTTCAATTGTTGGTATTACACTTTGATCTTCAATAATAATTTGATAGGGCAATGATTGAATATGTAGCAGAGTATCTCTGGCCACCACAAAATAAGTGCCTTCTTTTAATCCGGAGAGCAATGGCGAATTGGTAACAAAGTCGGCTTGCGAAATATCTTCTACGTATGAATTTCTATACCAATAATAATCAAATCCTCCTAAATCAGCACCTACGCCTTCCCGGGTTATACTATCAACTTCTAATGCTCCATTGTCGGGAGCACACCATGTTTTATGTTGTACCAGTACATCTATTATTTCAATAGTAGGAGGTGCAAAAGGAATATTAGCCATGGCAGTGTCAGCACAATCAGTATTGGCATTGGTGGCAATTACCAGATAATCTCCCTGTTCTCGATTGTATAAAGTATCTGAGGTTTCATTCAATGATGAAATCAAATTGTTACTGAAATCGTCGCGGAACCAATCGAAATTATAAATGTCTATGCTGCCATCTTCTTCTTCAGCCGAAGCAGCAATTTCACCGGTAAAAAATCCGGGTTTAATGCTCTTCTGAGGTTGAAGTACTGATAGAAAAGCGGTGGGATAAGCCCTTAAATCTTCAATTCGTAAATCCAAGGGTGAAGTTTTGCAGCGGGTAACATTATCAATAGCTTGCACAATGTAAACTCCTGTATCCAGATTGTTGATCGTACTTGATATGGGGGTAAGAGAGGATAAAGTATCCTGGTAATACCAAGAATAAGTAAAGTCAGCAGGAGATCCGTAAGACATACCGGTAATTGCTATCGACCCTAAAATCCCGCATTGATCAATATCTTGCACAGTATTGTTTGCAATCTGTGGTTTTAGTAGATTATTGGCTAAATTATATTGCACTGTATCGCTACAGAGGGTTATTCTGTTCGTTACTATTACCGAGTAAGGTAAATTACCATTGTATCCACTTATCGTGTGAGCTATGGAATCATTACCTACCGGCGGTTGAATTTGTGAAGTAATAGAGTTAGTTGAAAAATTATCTAATCCGGTTTGATACCAATCAAAAGTGTAGCCATCAACCGGCTGAGGTTGTCCATTGGCAGTTTGAGCTTTGGCAGTTACTTCGCCACTAAACGGTGTAGCACAGTGAGTGTTGGGGTTTCCACTCATTACCACTGCAGGGGGTACGGCATCAGCCACTACTGTAACCGTTACCTCTTCCGATTCGCATTGATCACCAAAGGTTTGTTTGGCAATAACTGTGTATTCTCCCGCTTCCAGGTCGTTTCGGGTTTGACCTGTTGCATCTTCATCAAATCCATCGGTCGATCCATCAAGAATTATTGAATTACCATCGAACCAGAAAAAGCGGAATATGCTTTGATCTACTGCCCCATCTACTTCAGCAAATACTGATCCGTTCGGATTGCCGCAATTAGTCATTGGGTTTGTATTGGTATTTAAATCAATAAAATCAGCTGATCCCAAACTTACCGTATCCTGATCCGGACAGTTGTTACTTTGATCAGTGACAATGGCCGTGTAGAGACCTTGTTTTACATTGTTAATAATTTGTGTATTATCCACGAAGTTGGAAGCATTGGTAGTATTTCCCCTAAACCATTGGTAAGTAAATGGGCCAACACCGCCGGCATGGATTACTTCCAACATACCATCTTCAGCTACACAGGTAGTGCCATCGGTAGCTACTATATCAACGATGCTAAATCCGGGATCATACCTCACGCTATCTGTTACCGGGTCTGATTGACAATGGGTATTGTTATCGATTGCCACCACTGTATACCATCCTTGCAGCAAGCCGGTTTGTGAGCTACCTGTAAGATCAGGAGTAGGTTTGGTATTTTGACCTATATAATAGTTAAAAGAATAACCTGAAACGGCCCCACCTACATCTGCCTGAGCACTACCATTTGGCGGATTACAAATTGTTACCGGAGAAGTACTCAGGTTGGCTACTACATCTGGTGGAGTAGCTACCGGAATTACGGCTACGGCAGTATCACTACAATTGGTGGTGTTATCTCTAATCCGTACTGTGAATATCTCATCGGGCACATTTGCCAGTGATTGATTATCACTACCTACAACTTGGGCAGTAGGCACTATGCTGTTAGGTAATCGAAAACTATTGTTAGTGGTTTTACCCAGGTACCATCTAAAATTATAATTACTTTCAGGTTGCCCTATTACATCAGCAGTTACACTTCCATTGGGTAATGAAGGATCACAGGTAGCATTTGGCGTATAAGTAAAGGCTATATCAGGTAAAGATGCAGGACGGTCCACTTCAATTTCAACTGCTTCTGAAAAACAACCGTAAACAGCATCGGTAGCAACTACCCAATAGTCTCCATTTCGTATGCCTGCATACGAGGCACCTACATGATTGGCATTAGTAGTATCAGGATTGGTACCCGGGTTATTATGAAACCAATAAAATTGATAATTTCCACTCAGGCCACCATTCGCCGTCGCCGTTACTTCTCCGTTGCGCGGCCAGCAATTGGTCTGATGTGATACAAGGGTAGGGGAAGCAACCACATTCATATTATCGCGAGGTACCACGAAGCTTGTAGTTGCCTCGCATTGATTTACCTTATGTACGGCTTTTACTGTATAGGTAATATCTGATAAATTTTCGGCTCTTGAATTGTTTTCACCGGAAGTACTTTCTATGCTATTGAGGGGAACGGTAGTGTTATTGCCACGATACCAGTAAAAATCATAATCTGAAGTATTACCACCAACGTTGGCCGAAAGAATACCATCAGGATTGATACAAGAAGTGTAGGCAGCCTCTAAAGTAATATCAACTGTAAAACTAGGGCGATTGTCAACTATTTCAGCAATTTGTGCAATTGATTTACATAAGGTTGAGTTGTTGATTACTTCAACCGTATAAAACCCAGTGTTCAGGCTGTCTATTACAGATTCATTTTCATTAAAAATTTCTTGCAAAGGATCGATAATATCGCCGTTGTACCATGTGAAAGTATAATCTGATGAATTTCTCACGGCGCCTGCTTCGGTTACTTCGCCGGTTAATTGTCCATAAGGATAAGCACAGTTATCAATATTTTCAATATTAGTAATAGCTACATCGGGATATTCAAGATCACCAACAACATTAATCAGGCGGATGCCGGAACATCCGTTAGTGGTATTTACTCCATATACTACATAATTTCTCTCTGCTAATCCCGTGGCAATTTTACCAACACCAAATTGATTGACAAACACTGTAGAACCTTCGTACCAGGTAAAATCATAATCTGCCGAAACATCAAAACCATTTTCAAGGGCAAAAGCTTCTGCTTCGCCATTGGGCACCTGGCAATTTGATACCGGCTGTAGCTGTGTAATATTGATGTCTGGAATATTATTGAGTAAATCTATGGTGATGGATACCGTATCTGAACCACAATTTAATGCATCGTTCCGAGCTGTTACTCCATAAGTACCTTCGGCCATTCCGGAAAAATTAGTTCCTGTATAAACAGGCGTGTTACTGGCATCGAGCCAGGTAAATGTGTAACCAGCGGTGATTTCATTACCACCTATATCCACGAATGCTCTGGCATTTCCATTATCAGCAGCAGCAGGGTCACATTTGAAATTGTCAGACATTTTTTGAGCTCTAACTGTAAAGGGACTAGTATCTACCGGAGTGTTCAGCGTATTATTGGTGTTTACACATTCCAGTACTGTTACCGGATCGTTTAGCGAAATATAAAGATTAAATGATGCACCATTGCCTAGTACATGCAAGCTGTCTATTTGCATGGTTTCTCCAGGATCAAGGTCAATATTGACTGAGTCGGTATTTAACTTTACAGCTCCTGACGCAGTAGGGTCATTGTCATAAAAGCTGACATATAATTGACGTGAAAAGGGTGCATCACCATCATTTATTATATCGAAAGAAACATAAAAAGTGTCTTGTCCGCAAATTGGTGGAAAAACAGTGGGCGTACCTGAAAATGTTAAATCGGGAGCTCCGAAGTTCGGGCAACCATTAATATCTAATTGAGGTGATTGATTTAAAAATGAATTTAGTGGTCTGTTATCACCAGTTGTACAGATACCACTGGAAAATACTTTGATATGATCCTGCTGAGTAATGGGTACTGAAAGGTCATCATTGATGTTGGTATTGAAATAACCATGTTGGTTCCAAACGCGTCTGGAATTCATCCATCTTTCACCACCGGCAGCTTCATATATTCTAAACCTTGCTGTATTGTCATTACCGACATGGCCAGGGCCTTGGTTACAAGCTACGCAAATTTCAGTAGCGCCATTCCCATCTATATCACCTACAATAGGATAGTCAGCATAAGTGCCTGAGTAACAAGGTATTTCTGCCGGAAGGGCAAGATTGCCAGTAAGGCCATCGAGCACGTAAAGATAATCCATGTCCCGGTAAACCATTTCCATTCTGCCATCGCCATTGAAATCAAATAAAGAAGTACCGGTAAATCCGGAAACGTCGGAATGGTTTCTTTCCCAAAGTTTATCAAATTTGTTACCGGCAAAGTCAATAGTAAATGCATATAGGTCTACGTTGTTTAGGCTAAAATCGGGGTATCCATCACCGTCCAAATCACCAATATTTATTCTTCCTGCACCAAACCAACTATCGTCTCTTATTTTCTGGGAAAAGGCGTCATTGCTTTGCACATCCCAATAATAAACCACCGTTTCTTCATCATCAACTGCATCAGTACCTATTATCAAAGCGTCCACATCCCCATCTAAATCCAAATCAGCAATACTGGTGGTGTGATTATTATTATTGCCTAGCAGGTTGCTTCTATCATAATAGTTTGCCAATTGATTTTCCAACGTAACTTGTCCGCTGCCAGCACTACCATCACCCGTATTTACCGAATAAAGTTTATCACCAACTAATAATTCTAATCCGGCACAATCAGCACAGGCACTATTGGGAAGAAAGTCGGCGGCCACGGCTCCAGCATTTTGCTGTTGCCAATTTACCGTATTATCCCAGGCCAGCATTGCACCTGTTTGGGCATTGAATATTTGATTTTTGATGTAAATTTCTGGCGTTCCATCATGATCAAAATCGGCTATACCCGGTATGCCTATGGATTCTGCATCGCCATTGGTATTGCCAATTATTTCAGTACTGGTCCACTTCAGGTTGTAATTACAGTCAAATGCCACCAGTCTAAAATTTCCACTATATTTAGCTGCTACATAAAGTTCGGGGCAATTGTCATCTTCCGCATCTCCTATTACCATGAATAAACCGAAATCGCGGCCAATATTAATGGTTTGAACGTGGTTGCCGTTATCCCCGTTAAATACATAAATTTCATCATCATTCCTTCTCATGGAGAAAAGTTCTGGTACTCCATCTCCGCTAAAATCACCTATTACCGTGTGGTTAGAACCCCAAAATTGGGGTCCGTTGCTACGCCAGGCTTCACGCATAAAAAACTGAGGAAATTCTGTGGGTTCTATTTCGCATGAAGCATCTACACCAATATAAAAATCTTTACAATCGGTAGTACCAACACACTGGCTGTCATAGCAATCTACATAACCATCGCCGTCATTATCAATGCCATCATCACAACCGCCTGTCACGCCCCCTTCCTGGCTGTAAGCTTTCATTGCAGACATTAAAATCGCTATATGAAGCAATATGCTAAGTTTTTTCATGCTTACACCTTTTGTTATAATACTATCTCACGAGTTCCAGGTAACCGGTTTTCGGTTCTTTATTAGAATTTTTCAGAGTAATTACATAAAAGTAAGTACCCACTGGTAAATTTTTGTTTCCTAAATACAAACCTCTATTTCCTAATCCTTCAAATGGTTCCGTCATGTTGTCATAATTGTCTTTTTCAAACACCAATTCGCCACCACGATTGAATATTTTAACGCTATTATTGAAATCATCAATGCAATCAATGTGAAAAATATCATTCAAACCGTCACCATTTGCAGATACTCCGTTGTAAACTATTATATCAGATATTATTGAAGTTTCAGCAGTAGATGTACAACCTTCTCTTGTGGTAATAGTAACCTGATAGTCGCCTGCCGGAACTTCTCCCCAATAAACACCTTCATAATCCATAAATCCATCACTCCAAATTACGTCTCTAAAGTCTGCTTCATTACCAGAGCTGGCAGAAACAAAACCATCATTTAATTCACAAGTTGCATTTTGTGTAGCAAAAACGATCTCCGGATACAACCGGTCGTCCTGTACATCAGCGATGGTAATGGGTGATATACAACCCGACTGTATGTGCAATGCATCCACAGCATAGGTACCTATTGCCAATTCTTTATAAGTAATACCCGTGTGATCTGGTGAAGCAGAAGAGGAGGAACCATTGTACCAATTGAATTCATAGCCAAAGGTAACCCCATCTACTGAAGCGGCGAGGCTACCATTAGGTTGCTCGCAATTGGTCAAGTTACTTACTGTTACCATTGGCGCGGATATTATTTTAAGTTGTTCACCTATATTCACTGTGTCTGATGTGCTGCAATTATTCAAGTTATCCGTTACGGTAACCATATAAGCTGTTTGCATTAGTTTCTTGGCTGATAATCCATTGTAGACGATTGTACTTGTATCGGGTAGTAAATACCATTCGGCACCATACGTAGAAGAATTAGAAAGTATTTCCACAGAAGCTTCTCCATTGGGTATTGCTGGGTCACAATTAGTAACCGGGGCTTCCTGTCTAGCCATTATTTCAGGATATATCAATGCATTTACTACGTTAATAGTTACAGGCTCAGATACACAAGAGGGATCAGTTATACCGTTGGCAAGTACCGTATAATTTCCTCCGGCCAAATTGTAATGGAGGGTGCCAGTAAAATCCGGATTGGCCAGATCTCCCGCCGAGTTGCCATTAAACCAGCTGAAATTATAATTATTATTATCTAAACCTATTAAGTTAGCTGCTACCTGGCCATTATATACTGTACAGTTTCTATTAGGTGAGGATGTAGCCAAAATATCCAATTGAGGAATATTGGATGGCACGTAATAAGTTTGATTGCTATTACAACCGGAGGTAATATTCTCAACATATATGGTGTAATAAGATTCTGTTAAGTTAATGGCTGTACTGTCAGTGGCCGACAATAAAGTACCGGATACATCCTGACCTTGATACCAATTAATATTGTAATTACTTAAAGCAGCATTGTTGTCAATGTTTACTGATAATTGACCATTGTGGTTGGCCGGATCTGAATCACAACTAGTTTGAGCTTTTATTCTCCTTAGTGCCAAAACCGGGTCTATAGATAAGTCTTCAATTTCAATCTGGTAAGGTTGCGAAACCACATGCAATTGAATATGCCTGGCCACTACGAAATAGGTACCTTCTGATAAGCCACTGTAGTTAGAAGTATTCACACCACTTATAGCCATCGAAAGATCATTAACATAAGTATCTCTATACCAATAAAACTCATAGTTGCTTAAATCGTCACCCATACCATCCAGCAATACTGAATCTACTTGAATGGCACCATCTTCGGGAAAGCATTGTGTCTTTGCCATTGTTGAAACGATGAATATTTCAGGTGTTGGCGGATTAAAGGGTAAAAATGCTTGAGCTGTATCTTCGCAATTGGTAGCAATGTTAGTAGCCACTACCCGGTAAAACCCTGAATCAAGGTTTATTCTAACATCGTTGGGCACATTGAGGGTAGCTCCTAATGAGGTAGCAGGAGATGTGCTTAAGTACTCCCAGTCGAAATTATAATTAGAGACAGCAATGGTGCCATCCTGTTCAATAGCATCTGCTTGTATTTCTCCGGTAAAAACCGCGGGATTTAAGCTCCTTTGTTCTTGCAAAACAGTTAATGAAGCTGCAGGTAAATCTTTTAGATCTTCTACGTGAGTTTCTAAAGGATCAGATTCGCAGCGGGTAATGTTGCTTATGGCACTTACATAATAGGTGCCCGAATCCAAATTGTTTTGAATGGCTCCATTTCCTGATAAAGTAGTGGTTAGATCATTTTCAAACCAATTAAATGTATAATCACTTGGATTGTTATCCGGGGCCATGTCTATTATTTCAATGCTGCCGCCTGTATTACAATCCAATATGTCTGTTTCTGTATAGTTTACAAATGTTGGTTTAATTAAGTTATTGGGCAATAAATAACTCACCGTGTCTCTACATTGCGTGTCGTTGTTTGTTACAATCACCGAATAGGTTAGATCACCTACATAGGCTGTATCAGTATTGTAAGTTACCGGATTTGTTCCGTTTGATAAATTGCCATTTTCAGCTGGGTTGGCAGGAATTCCTGGTTTATCGCTTTGGAACCAGTTGAAATTATATCCCGAAACCGGTTCAGATTGTCCATTGCTGGTGGTAGCAGTGGCAGACATAATTCCATCGAATGGTGCAAGACAATTGTTATTTTCAATTCCGCTAATGGTTACACCTGGTGATGCCGCCAATTCGACCACTTCCACTGTACGTGGGTCTGATTCACAGCGATTGCCAAAATTTTGCCTGGCAATAACAGTATAAAAACCAGGTTGAATATCAGCAACCGTTGCAGCATTATAATCATCTGCCAGGGAGTCTGTTTGGGTATAGTCTACGATAACGCTACTTCCTTCAAACCAATAAAGCTCGTGAGGTTGCCCCCCGGCATTGGTTACCACAGCTGATATTTCGCTCCCATATGGCAGAATGCAACTGGTATAATCTTGCTTGGATGCTACTACTACTGGCCTGGTTTCCATTGAGTTTATAGATAATGTATCTGTCTCAATACACCCATTGCCCTGATTAATAACCTTGAGCGTGTAAATGCCGGCAATCACATTATTGATAGATTGAGTTGTACCCAATGAATTGGCTGGAATGGTATCTCCTCCTCTAAACCATTCATAAGCATAAGGGCCTGTACCTCCGGATACATTTACATCTAATGTACCATTAGGATCAATACAACTATTCACCATTGTTGGATTAAATGCAATGTTGGTTATTCCTGAAATGTATCCTACATTTTCAGTGGCCGGATCTGATTGGCAACCATTTAAATTATTGGTAGCTATTACAGTATAATCCCCCCGTCTCAATCCGGTATTGTTATTACCAGTAAAATCTGCCATTGCCTTTACCTGATCTCCTTCATACCAATTGAAAGTATAATTGGCTACGCTTCCCCCAACATTGGCACTTACTTCACCATTGGGGGGTGTACAATTGGTTACGGGATCACTGTTGGTATTAACCGTAAATGGTGTTGGCGTTTGGCGGGGAACAATTATTTCATGACGATCATTACAATTGGTATTCCTATTTATAATACGTAATGTATAAGTTTGGTCGGGTATAAATCGCAAATTTTCATCATTGGGGCCATCTACTGATGCCGTTGGTATTAAACTTGGCTCCGGTAATCTGTAGCTATTGTTGGTAGTTTGACCCTGGTACCATTGGAAGCGATAATCATCATTGCTGCCAACAGATACATTTGCAGCAATGCTTCCTGTAGGCAAGGTGGGGTCGCAGGTTTCATTAGGGTTTACAGCAAAATTGACATTTGGCAAAGGAGCTGGCTCATTTATAGTTATTCTTAAAGCATCTGACTGGCACCGTTCTTCCCTGTCGGCGGCTACAACCCAATAGTCACCATGGCGCAAACCGGAGTAGTTAACTCCTACATAATCAGCAACGGTGGTATCCGGTGTAACTCCCGGATTGCTGTCGAACCAATAGTAACTATAATTACCAGACAGGCCTCCTGATGCCTGCGCGGTAGCTTCTCCATTGCGTGGCCAGCAATTTGTTTGATGAACAATGTTGGAAACAGCTACTGTTACATTCAATAAATTTTCCGGTACCGTATAACTTGCAGTATTAAAACAGCCGCTTGAATTGTCAGTAGCTCTTACCGTGTAGGTTCTATTCTCAAGGTTGATGGCTTGCGAGTTGTTCGGTCCGGTAACAGTGGCTGGCGAGCTGATTGGTGAAACTGTATTATTGCCTTCAAACCATTCAAAGGTATAACCTGAAGTATTGCCGTTTACTGTAGCTGATAATACGCCATTGGGTCTCACACAAGAAGTTTTAGCAGCATCTAAACTGATAGAAATATTTGGTATTACCGTTAAGTCCTCAATTTCATCATTATCAAAAAATGATTTACAACCGGTGCTGTCCACAACTACTTCTACACTATAAAAGCCTGTATCTAAATTATTGATAGTTGCATCATTTTGCAGGAATATCATATTGGTAGAGTCATTGGATACACCATTGAACCAATTGAAAGTAAAATATGCAGGATCGCCTGCTGCCCCATTCATGGATGCCTGGGCAGTGATGCTGCCAAAAGGATTAGAACAGGTAGTAATATCTTGTACATCAATTATACTAATGGAAGGATTAACATACTGTTGATTGATGGTTATTTGGCGGCTGCCTGAACACCCTGTGATTGAACTTGTACCAATAACCCAATAGTTTCTGGCACTTAAGCCGCCCATCGTTTGCCCTACACCAATGTCATTTACAAAAATTTCAGTGTACCAGATAAAATTATAATCAGCAGTAGCATCTACCGTGTCTTCTATAGCAAATGCTTCGGCAATACCATTAGGTGCAGCACAAGAGGTCAAAGGCTGCACTTCGTTAAGATCGATGATGGGAAATATACCTACACTATCAATCGTAATGGGTATCGTGTCCGAATTACAAAAGGCGTTATCATTTGTGGCTGACACATAATAAGTGCCAGTGCCCATACCATTAAACAGAGGACCGGTATAAATGGAATCAAGCGAACCTCCATTATCTTCAAACCAGGTAAAGGTGTAGCCGGCTGTAATTCTATTGGTGCCATTAAATAAATAAGCGGTAGCACTACCATTATTGGGAAGAGTATCTACACATTTTACATTATCGCTCAATTTATCCACCTGTATGTCGAAGGGAAGTGGACTCACAGGTGTAGAGCGAACGTTGTTGCCAAAATCACATTCTATAAAATTTTGTGGGTCGTTTAAACTAATATAAAGATCAAACACGCTACCAACGCCTAATACCTGCAGGCTATCGATGTAAAAGGTATTACCAGGCGATAAACCTGCAATTTCAACTGAATCGGTATTGAGCTTTGAAGTTGATGGATCTGTAGGGTCACCATTGTAAAAGGACACGTACATTTTTTCGGTGAGTGCAATGTCTCCATCATTCCGTATTCCGAACGAAACATAGAAGTTTGGGTCAGGACATATTGGAGGCATTACATCAATAGATCCATCAAAAGCTATATCAGGAGAGGCAAAGGTGGGGCATCCATCAATGTCCAACTCCGGCGATTGATTGAGAAATGCATTGAGCGGACGATTTTCTCCCGGCACCGGATTGCCAGAAGCATCGAGTGAGTCGCAAAGAAAATTTGAGAAAACAATGTGATGCTTGGTTTGCTCTCTGGGAATGGTAAGGTCATCATTGACATGCACATTGAAGTAGCCGTGTTGATTCCACACTTTTCTTGAAGGCATCCAAAATTCGCCATCCGATTCAAAAACGCGTATTTCCGCATTAGTATATTGTGTGTTGGGAGCACCGGGCCTTCCGCAGGGAACACAAATCTCTGTGAATCCATCACCGTTTACATCTGCCACCACCGGGTATTCTACCAATGTTTTGGAAACACAAGGTATGTTTCTGAGCATATTGCCATTGCCATCAATAATTCGCAGAAATTCCTCATCGCGATATACTATTTCGTATCTTCCATCGCCATTAAAGTCAAAAATGGTGGTACCTGTAATTCCAGAAGATCCTTCAGCAATTAATACCTGCCAGAGTAAATCCCAGTTTTCGTCCAGGGCAAATATATAATCACCGGAAACAAAGGTAACATTCATTTGCCGGTCGCCATCGAAGTCACCAATGTTCAGTCTACTTGTACCAAGCCCCCAGTTATTGGGTACTGCATATTTTTTAACAACGTTGTTGTGGAAGTCCCAAAAAAATACGGTATTGGGCCCATTGTAGGCACCATCGGCACCAGAGCAAATTACATCTAAGTGTCCATCCAGATTATAATCCGCAACACTGGTGGAAGAGTTATTAGGAGCCCAGTTTTTTCCACTGCGTTTGACAAAATAATCGGGAATTTCGGCAATTAATGTACGAGAACTAGCCGCCGGATTGGTAAGATTGAGATCAACATCCCATACCTGACCACCAGTGATAAGCTCAAGGTCCTTGTCGCCAGTAATATCTACGGCCACCGGACCGGAATTTATGAAATTTTGGAAATTATTACTTCGTGAGGACGCTAGTACTATCGTCATCGTTCTGGCATCGATGATGGCATCTCGTGAATAAATATCAGGGTTGCCATCGCGATTGAAATCGGCTATTCCCATAAATCCTGGATCACCCGGGAGGGTAACGGAACCCATAAAGTTCAAATTGCAGTCAAATTTGGCAATACCATTTCTAATGGGAACAAAAATTTCTGCACAGTTATCATTGTCAATATTTGCAATAACAGGTGCATAACGGAGCATGTTATTTTGTGAAACACTATTTTTTATGGTACCATCTGCTCCATTAATTACATAAAGTACATCATCAAATGTATTGGGAGAAACTATTTCGGGAATTTTATCTCCGTCTAAGTCCCCAACCACTAAAGATTGGTCGTTGCTTGTACTTGCTCTGGGTGAATTCCATGCCAGGCGCATGGCAAAATTTGGAAATTGAGTTGGTCTCGATTGACAAGCGGCATTCTGATTTAAGAAGAAATCAGTACAGTTGGCCGCAGCTTTACATTCGTCGTCGTAGCAATCTGTACGGCCATCATTGTCATTATCAATGCCATCGAAACAAGTGTTAGCGTTTCCTCCTTCTTGTGCTATTACTTGTGATGGTATAGTTATTACTAAAAAAAATATGAATAATTTAAGAATTACTTTCATTGTATTAATTTTCTGCTCAACCATTAATACAAATAAAAGAAATTAGTAACCAGAATATTTTTAAAAAATGATTAAAATAATACTCATGTATTTTTTTCAATTATATAACTTTTTTTTAAAAATACGCTGGTCCCGGACACATCCGATGATGTTTTGGAGCAAAAAGATTGAGTCTGTAATTTACCATAACTTCATGGGTACCCTGTGCATAATTGCTAAGTTCAGAGATCACGTAATCGTAAGCATAGCCAAATCGCAGAAAATCGCTGAGTTGAATTTCAAACATTCCAATAACGCTATCTCCCTCGCGGTAAGATACGCCTACATTGATGGCATCATCGATAAAAAGGTTAGCACTAATATCATAAGCTACTGGCATGCCTTCTTCAATTCTTAATAAACCGGAAGGCTTTATTTTTAAATTTTCTGAAAGCTCTAATACTTTTCCGATGGTGAAATAGTAATACCTGGATTCTTCTATGTTACGTATAACATCCAATTGCTTGAAATTGCGATTTTTTATGATGTATGGAATTGATAAACCCGCGTAAAAATTTTCAGTAAAGTAGTAAATGCCGGTTCCAAAATTAATTTTGAACCGTGTAATCTGATCATTCAATATGGGGTCTGAAGCAGTTGATAAATTCAATTCATTGAAATTACTGGTTAGATTGTTGAACCCTGCCTGCAATCCCATGCTTAATTTACCCACCGGTAACTTTAAATGATAGGCGTAGCTAAAATAAGCTCCCAAATCATCATGTACACCAATTTTGTCATTGGTTACCACCATGCCCAAACCTATATTTTTATTTTTCACGTTGGAGTGGATAGCCAGTGTGCTTACACGTGGTGCACCATCCAGGTTTACCCATTGGTTACGCAGCATACCAGTAGCGCTAAAGTAACCATTAGTACCAGCATATGCCGGGTTGAGCACTAAACCATTGAACATGTATTGAGATACAACAGGTTTTTGCTGAGCATTGATCCAATGGCAATTCAGAGCCATTATCAATATAAAGAAAAGTAATTGTTTATTCATAGCACATCATTTTATCTTACTAGTTCTAAGTACCCGGTTTGGGGTACATTCCCATCTTTTAAATCGATCACGTAATAATAAGTACCAATTGGCAGCATACCGTTGTCCAGATATATGCCTTTGTTTCCTCTGCCATTAAAGTGGTTTACATCATTATCATAGTTGTTAGTTTCATACACCAGGTCTCCTGACCGGTTGTATATTTTCACGTTATTGTTCCAGAACTCCTCGATACAGTCTACCACGAACCAGTCGTTAGCACCATCACCATTGTCAGAGATGCCATTGAATATTCTGATATCAGAACCGATAGTGAAATCCTGAGTTGCTATACATTCGTAAATTGTATTTACTGTTACAGAATAATCTCCGGCAGATTGGTTTAGAATAGAAGGGCCATAGCTGTATAGGTAACCATCATCCCACTCAACATAATTAGCTGCAGCACCATTGGTAATTTGCAGGTATGCTGACCCGTTCTTCATTTTGCAAGTTTCATTTTCAACGATTACATCAAAAGCCGGATACACCCGCTTATCTAAAACAGCCACTACAGTAGCATTAGAAATACAACCTGTTTTTTTATCTGTTGCGGTTACAGCATAGTCGCCCTGATCTAAATCATCCATTACAGGTCCAGAAAAATCGGGGCTATTGGATACCTGGCTGCCAAAGTACCAATTGAAATTGTGATTATAATACACATTATTAATTGATGCATTCAACTGTCCATTGGGTGTTTCACAATGGGTTAGATGATTGATTACTTTTACATCCGGTGGTGGTACTGGCGCTATTTCCTCCATTACATCAATAGATTCGCTATCGTCTTCACAACCTGTGATCAAATGAGTAGCATTGGCTTTGTAGCTAGCTACCGGCAGCTTGGTAAGAATATTACCGGTCCCTATGCTGTTGTCTTCATCAGGCAGTTGGTACCACTCAATAAAGTAGAACGAAATATCATCATTGGTAATTTCTGCCATTAATTGTCCGGTTGGCCGATCTATATAGCAATTGCGTTGTGGGTTTATCTGGCTTAATACCACATCCGGATACCTTAAAATATCATTTACTTGTACAGTGTCTACAGCATATCGGTAATTGTCGGCATCATCTACTGCCACTACATAATAAGTATCCCCATTCAAGCCACTGTTTAACAAGTTGCCTGTAAAATCAGGGGTGCCTGATGGATATAAAGGAGGATCAACGTACCAGTAGTAGGTATAGGTGGATCTATTATTGCTCCTTACATCTACATTTGCAGAGGCTCTACCGTTTGGATCAACACAATGAGTATTTGGAGCAGATGAACTAAAGATCTTTAGCGGTGTCAATCTTTTTTCTACTTCTAGTAGTACTATACTTTCACAATTAGTTACCGTATTTCTTACCCATACTGTATGTAAGCCATCGGTTAATCCTGTAGCTGTAAATTGATCATCATTGCTACTTAATAATGTTCCGAATATGTCAATGCCCCGATACCATTGTACTTCATAATTGGTATTGGTTGTATTTCCGTCAACGGTGATGGTAAGCGCACCATTATGCTGATTAATATCCGGATTGTAACTGGTTTGCGGTATTGCCAATAACAGGTCAATTACTGGTAAAGTGCTGTTATCTTCTATTTCCACCTGTACCGGCAATGATTGCAAGGCAAGTGTTTTTTCTTCCACAATCACAAAATAAGTACCACTGGTAAGCCCGTTTAGTGTATTTCCACCGGCATTGGCACCATCAGTGGTAGTGATCAATGAACCAGGGTCAGTATCATTTCGATACCAATGGAAATAATAACTGCTTAGTGCTTCCGGGTTACTGTTAATGCTTATATCAGTTACAGATATAGTGCCGTCACCGGGTGCACATATGGTAGTAGGTGTACTGCTAATCATAATTTCCGGAGCAGGTATATCTTCCTGTACAAATGAAGTAACTTGCGTACTACAATTAGTTACCGTATTTCTCAATTTTAGGGTAAATGTACCACCTGGTTGATCAGTGATGGTATGATCAGTAACTACGAATCCCGTGGCAGTACTATCACTTTCATGAAACCAGGTAAAGTCATAAGTGTCTACACTACCATCTGTTTCTCTGGCTTCACCTATCAACGAACCGGTAGGAGTTGCCGGGGGTGCTTTACTTCTCTGTATGCTCAATACCGTTATTTTTGCGAGCGGATCAATACTAATATCGTCCACCAATACTTGTAATGTATCTGAAATACAATCCGTATCGGTATTGCGAGATGTTAAATAATACGTGCCCGCGGCTAAATCGTTGAATTGTACACCATTGCCGGCATTGGCAATAGCATTAAAGGACGCATCATATAAACTATTGTCATAAATAATGGCAGGGTGGTACACATTATTTTCACTTACTTCATTGACCACAACTGCACCATTGGGTAAACAAATATTTTGATCAGTTATCCCGTGATCAGAGATGGTGATATTTTTAGGTTCGTCGTTTAACGTGGTAGACCTGGTAAATACACATCCCAACCCGGGCGAGGTATTATCTACAATGGTTACATGATATTGGCCTTCCACCAGATTAGCTAAGCTATTTGTGCTACCTATTGGATTATTGGCGTTATCTTCCCAGGTGAATGAATAATCAGGATTGAATAAAACGCCATTTTCATACACATCAGCTGAAAGTTCGCCTTTTCCATTGGTGTTACAACTCCAATCCGGTATTTGTGAAAAAACAATCGACGGAGGCGTGATCACTTTGTCTATTTTTACTCCTTTGTAGGGAGAAAAACACTTGGTTACGTCGTGTTGCACGCGCAGGAAGTAATAACCACTATCCAGACTAGAATAAGGATTGCCGGTGCTAAGGCTTAATTTGTTTACATCATATAATTCTTTCAATGTGTAATTAGCTAATGGATCGGCTGTGCCATCATAATTAATTCCGGTAATTTCTATACTTCCATTACCCGCGCTACAATCTGTCTGGTTAGTTTTATCAATTGTGCTGACTACAATATCCGGATTGTCCTCAAGTATATTAAACGTTCTTACACTTATACAATTCAGGTTTTGATTGCTCGCGTCAGTATCCTGTGTTTTGATAGTATAAGCACCACTACTTAAATCGAAGGCCTGATGTGCAGTTGCATAGCCGGCAGGTTGTAGTTGATTGGCAGCATTTAGCGTATCAGCACCGCGATACCAGGTAAAGTTATACCCGGCCAGTTCGGATGCACTACCTCCTGTGGCAGATTCATCTACTGCCCCATCGATACTTCCACTACCAAACAATGGATCCATTGGATCATCACAATAAATGTCATTTACCAGCGAGGATGCCACGATAAGCGGATCAACGGTAACATCTACTATTTGCCTGCTTATGGAAGCTTCACATGCAGTAGAGTCATTGACAGCAATTACCTGGTAGCTGGCCGCGGTCAGGCTATTAAATGGATCTACTAAATTACCGGCTCCTGAATTGCTGGCGGCTAATTCTGTAGTCATATCTGCTTGATCGTATAGTTGTAGAGAATAAGTAAATGCAGGATCTACTACACCATCTTCTAATACATCACCTGTACCCAAAGTACCATTGGCCGGAGCACAATTGGTCTGATCGGTTGCGGTTGCACTGGCAAATGTCAGATCTCTTTGATTGAGCTGTAAAGCCTGGTTCATTATCGTATCGCAACGGCTTTGATTATTATATGCTCTTAATACATAATTTTCTCCTGAACTATTTTCTGCCAGGCCAGCCTGGAATGTAGAGTCGGCGGTTACATAAGTTCCATTGCCAATAAAATTTGCTGCAGTGGTATCATTGAGATACCAGGAAAATGTATACCCTGCAGGATCGCCCGTGCTGGTAGTAGCAGTAGCTGCCAGGTAACCATTGGGGTTTGACGGATCGCAACTATAATTATTGGAGGCAGTAATGCTGGCAACCGGATCTGCCGATTGCTGGAGTAGTTCAATGACCATAGGGTATGAAAAGCAACCATTCCCTTCTACCACATCTTCTATCATCACAGTATACACTCCGGCTCCTAATCCTGAAAAAACGGGTGCCGCAGTAGTGTCAGCAAAAGAAACTGTTTGCAAAGCAGTTTTTCCGTCACCAATGGTATGGTAACCTTCATACAGGGAATAATTATAAATAATATGCCCATAAACAGCCTGGGCAGAGTCAACTACAACTCCGGCCGCAATTTCACCATCAAAAGGTGCTTCGCAATAATTTACATTGGAGGAATCAACCAACACCAATGAATCATAACTGTGCAAATTACCATAAGGTAAAAAGAAAGTGGTGTCTTTTTCGCAACCATCTGCGTTGTTGGAAACCATTACATTGTAAAATCCATAATAAAGATTGGCTTGATAATCCATTCCTGAAGTACTTGATACAGTATCGTGAGGAGTATTGTTCCATTCCCAATAGAAAGTAAAATCAGTATTACCATTAGCTGTTGAAGCAAAAGCAATTACCTCACCGTCATTGGTGCTACAGTCACTCGGAATATTTATTATTGTACCATTTAAGGTTATCGCGTCAGTGCTATCTGCTACTGTAGCTATGTAGGGATTTTGTGACCAGCATTGAGTGCTGTCAACATAGGCCATTACAGCATATTTTCCCGGTTCAAGCCCAGTCCAATTTGCTCCTAAGTAATCTTCCGTTGTTTTAGTACTCTCTCCTTCATACCAGTAAAAGCTATGGCCAGTCTGAATGCCGCCCACGTCTGCAAGTACTTCTCCATCAAATGGGCTACACTGGGTAGCTTCTTCTGCTGTAGCATTGGGTACAGGATAGTTAATAGTTGTTTGTACGGCTTGTTCGGCAGTGCTTTGGCAACCAGTAGTTTGGTCAGTTACTTTCACTGTATAAGTAATATCTGTAAGACCATCAATCATTGATGTGTTAGTAATTGAGTCAGCGGTGCTGGTGCTTTGACCCCTGAACCAGGCAAAATTGTAGCCCGCTGAAGTAAACCCGCTGCCGTCAGAACCTTCGGCCATTAATGATCCATTGTGATCATTAGGATCTGTGCTACAAGAGGTTTGATCATTTAATGTAGTAATATTTACCAAAGGTGGTACATTCACTTTTACTATGTTAAAATTGACCGGAGCCGATTCGCATTGAGTATCATTGTTGCGTACTGTCAATTCGTAAGTTCCTGCTGATAAAGAATTAATGGCGGCAGTGGTAGCAGCAAAACCATCAGCATTACTCCATTGGAAGGAATAGCCTGCAACTGGTTCTGTAGCAGGGTCTTTTGGCAATACCATGTAAGGTGAATTAGTGGCATCAATAGTTCCATTACCAGGCTCCAGGCAATATTCATCATCAGTAACTACGGCAACAGTTTTATCTATTCGTGGGTAGGTCAGATTTTCAGGTAAGAAAATACTGGTAGTATCCGTACAACGAGAATCCAGGTTAGTAACAATGCCATAATACGTTTGTGAATTTAAATTATTCATTTGGCTCGAACCGGCATTGTTTTCAGCTAGCAAACTGGTAAACGTATTATTGAACCACTCCATTTGGTAGCCGCCGGTAGGTTCTCCGGATGCTGTGGCTGCAAACAATGTTAACTGACCATTTTCACCAATACAGGCCGTTTGTTCCTGATCAATGGTGAAACTAGCGGCCGGAGCGACACTGTTGTTGCCCACTGTTGCCACTACTAATGGCGAACTACATTTAGTATCATTATTGGTAACAGAAAGTTGGTAATCGCCCTCCATCAGGTTGCTTAATACCGGGCCGGTTTCACTTAACGGATTGCCGGCTGCGTCGAACCAATGATAAGTATATCCATTGACCGGCTCTACCCCTGGAGCTGGGGTAGATACTGCGGCAGAAGCATCAATAACGCCATTGCCCGGTGCTGAACAATTAGAATTATCGGATATAGATAAGTTGGATAGAGTAACCCCGGGCTTAGTTTCCACATTATTTAGAAACTGATCAAGGGTAGATTTACAGGTAGTAGTTTCATTGGTTACTGCTATTCTATAGGTAGTGTTACCTGCTAAAGAATTTGCCGATAAACCCGTGGCACCATTTTGATTGTTAATCGAAACAACACTATTACCAGCTAATTCATTTGGGCCCCGGAAGAATTCAAATTTATAGCCGTTGGCAGGCTCCGTAATACTTGAAGCTGTGGCCATTATCTCGCCATTGGCAAATGTAGGAGTACAGCTGGTGGCGGTTTGTACTACCGATGCCGAAATTACCGGTGGGTCAGGAATAAGTGCTACAGAATCTGTTTTTGGTGGCGACTCGCATAATGTTGCCTCGTCCATTACCACCACGGTATAGTAGCCAGAGGTGATATTTAAATACTGATAGCCATTCACCGAGTTTCCGGTAAATTGAGGAGGTGAATTGGCATTTATACCATTGCTCCATTTAAAAATGTAACCGGCAGTACTGCCATCGTAATCTGCCCAAATGCTACCATCGGTAACCGTGAGATCACAAGAAGTTATATTTTGCTTATCAATATTTATATTACTTACCACCGGATAAGTTAAGCTGTCTTTTAAGTATATTTCCTGTGCTGTTTCGCAAGTACTCGCGTTGTGCTTGAGTACTACAGTGTACCAGCCGGCCGACAAACTATCCATTGAATTTTCGTTTACAGCTATTTGGTTTATGGTGTTTTGCCCTTCAAACCATTTTATATTGTGTGGGCCTGCAGAACTTGATGCGATTGATAACTGCCCATTTGGCCTATTAGGATCACAAGAGGTTTGCGGTGCATCTACTTGTAGTGCAAATATAGGTTCTTGCACATCTCTAAATACACTATCGGTGGCAATTAACGAACTACAACCATTAGATTTAAGGATGGCAACAGTAGAATATACGCCCGTATCTAATTTTGGCAGTATTTCTTTGTCTTCACCTAGTATTTTTACCGATGTAGTATCGGAGCCTTCGTACCAACGGAAGTAAACATCATTTTTGTTGAGACTGGTGCCTTTGTCAGTTTGGGATACAAAAGCTTCTATCGCGCCATCAGGATTAGGTCCACATTTTGTTAATGGGCTGCTTTGAGTTGAATCGATTCTTGGGTATTCTGCTGAAGATGTAATGGTACCCGAACTGGTTTTTATACATCCGTTGATCGGATTTTCTACCAGTACGGCATAAGTATAGGGTATTAAATTGGTAACCGAATCTGAAATGCTGACTATGTCATCTCCGTAAACCATAGGTCCGCTCCACCAGGTAAAGTTATAATTGATAGCGGGATCTTTGGTTACATTTTGGTAAGTACCGCTGATGTCGCGCTCCCACACTTCCAATTTTAAAGCTCCGTTAGGATTGAGGCAATCGTCGTGAATGTTGGTTTGATAAACTGAAAGAGAGTCAATATCATCTTGTTTCAGTAATATTTCTACTTGCGCGGTATCCGATCCGCATTGCTCTACTATATGCTTTGCAGTAATATAGTAGGTGTCAGTTCCCATGGACACATTGGTAGATCCGGTAAAAACAGAATCAATG
>Ga0207419_1000426_pt1 | contig 36740 bp, 38 predicted proteins | sample ElkSloMetagenome_4_FD_184723 | JGI IMG/M metagenome (GOLD analysis project Ga0207419, IMG submission 184723) | Hot spring microbial communities from Elkhorn Slough, Monterey Bay, USA - MD2A (version 2) | ecosystem: Environmental > Aquatic > Marine > Intertidal zone > Estuary: Microbial mat ...
CCCGCCGCGATTTCGTGCTCGGCCAGTTCCTCGACACGGGGCTGATCGAAGAGGATCAGCACGATCGCCTGGTCGCTCGGCCCCTGGACGTGTCAACCCATCGCCAGCGCCGACAGCGGCCGAACGCGGCCTTCCTCGAACTCGTCGCCCGCCAGCTGCGGCGCGACTACCGCGATGAAGACCTGCGCGGCACCGGTTTGAAGGTCTTTACCACGCTATCACCAAGCGCCCAGCATGCGGCTGAACGCGGCCTGGCCCAGGGCCTGGCCGAGCGCGAACGCACCACCGACGAGCTTCAGGGTGCGGCGCTTCTGATCGAGCCCAGCAGCGGTGAGATCCGTGCCCTCGTCGGCGATCGCGAGGCCAGCCGCCGGGGCTTCAATCGGGCGCTGGACGCGCGCCGCTCCGTCGGCTCGGTGATCAAGCCCTTCGTTTATCTACTGGCCCTGGCCCAGCCGGACCGCTACAGCCTCGTGACCCCGATCTTCGACGGTCCGATCGAGGTCGAGCTACCCGGCCAGCCGACCTGGCAGCCGCGCAACTATGATGACATCAGCCACGGCGAAGTCGCGCTGATGGACGCCCTGGCGAACTCCTACAACCAGGCAACGGTCGCCCTGGGGACTGAGGTCGGCGTCGGCGCCCTGTATCGCCTGCTCGGCCAGCTCGGCGTCGAAACCGGCAAGGACCAGCACCCCTCCGCCCTGCTCGGTGCGATCCCCCTGACGCCACTGCAGGTCGCCCAGCTCTACCAGCCGCTCGCCGCCGAGGGCTACAGCACGCCGCTTCGCGCCATCACCCAGGTCGTCGATGCCGACAACCGCGAGATCGGTCGCTATCCGATGCGACTGCGGCCGATCCGCGAAGAGGGCGCCCTGGCCCTGCTCGACTTCGCCCTGCGCCGCACGGTCACCAACGGCACAGCGCGCAGCCTGCCCGCCCTGCTGCGCGATGACGCCGGCATCCGCGGCAAGACCGGCACGACCAACGATCGCCGCGACGCGTGGTTTGTCGGCTACACTCGCCAGTGGCTGGGCGTGGTCTGGGCAGGGCGCGACGACAACGCGCCGGCCGGCGTGACCGGTGCGACCACGGCCCTACCAGTTTGGGCGCGGATCTTCGAGGCCCTGCCGCACAGCCCGCAGCCCACCCAATGGCCCGAGGCCCTGGAATGGTTCTGGGTCGACTGGCCGCAAGCGCAGCTGGCCAGCGAGGACTGCCCCGATGCGCTGGCCGTCCCCTTCATCCAGGGCAGCCAGCCGCAGGTGCTGTCCGACTGTTTCGAACCCGCCTCACGCTCGCGCTGGGGGCGCGGTCGAAGGCGCTGACCGAAAAAACGAGAGACCCATTCATGATTCGATCCCTACAACACGCCGCCCAGCTCACCGTGATGCTTGCAGTGATTGCTCTGCTGAGCGCATGCGCGACCCAGCCGCCGGCGCCGACGGAAGATCTCAGCGTTGAAGAACAGGTCCGGGCACCGGCCGCGGAACAGGGCCGAGGGCTGCAGGTCTACCCCCTGCGAAATCCGGCGGTGACGGAACTCAGTGACGCCGCCCTGGCAGCCGAACGGGCTGGCGATCTCGACCGGGCCGTTCTGCTTCTCGAGCGGGCTCTTCGGATCCAGCCGCGTGATCCGGAGCTCTTGCAGCACATGGCCGAGATCCGCCTCGAACTCGGCGAGTGGGAACAGGCCGAAAGCTTTGCCGCGCGCTCCTTCGACGTCGGCCCGCGAGTTGGCGAACTCTGCCAGCGCAACTGGCGGACCATGGCGCTTGCCCGGGAACGACTGCAGCGCTACGGCGAAGCGGCGAACGCGCGCCAACGCCTGCAGGGCTGCCAGGTCGAAGCGCCAGCGCGCCTGTGAACGCCCGCCTCCTCGACCAGCGTTTCGCCGACAACGGCCCGCTGGCCGGGCTCCTCGACGGCTATCGCCCAAGACCGGGGCAGCAGGCCCTTGCCCAGACGATTGCTGACTGCCTGGCCAAGGGGCAGGACCTGGTCGCCGAAGCCGCCACCGGGACGGGCAAGACCCTGGCCTACCTGCTGCCCGTTCTCGAGTCGGGCGAGCGCACGATCCTCTCGACAGGCACGCTCAATCTTCAGGAGCAGCTGTTTCGCCGCGACCTGCCCCTGGCCCTGAAAGTGACCGGCACCGAATGCAAGACGGCCCTGCTCAAGGGCCGGGCGAATTACCTGTGCCCGCAGCGCCTCGGCCAGCACATGGAGGGCATCGCCGAGCTCGACGAGCCGGTCGCCGACGAGCTGCGCATCGTCGCCCGCTGGGCCGAGCAGACGGTCGGCGGCGAGGTCAGCGAGCTCGCCGAAATCGGCGCCCGTTCCCCGGTCTGGCCCCTGGTCACCTCGACCCAGGACAACTGCTTGGGAAGCGACTGCCCGATGCTTCGCGACTGCCCCGTCGCCAAGGCCCGCCGCGAAGCGCAGGAGGCCGATATCGTCGTGGTCAACCACCATCTGCTGTTTGCCGACCTGGCCCTGAAGCAGACCGGCTTCGGGGAGGTCCTGCCAGGTGCTGCGGCGGTGGTCATCGACGAAGCCCACCAGGTGCCCGACACGGCGATGCGCTTCTTCTCGCGCGGGGTCAGCGCCTGGCAGCTCAGAGAGCTGGCCCGCGACAGCCTGGCCGCCTGCCACGGCGCGGCCGGCAGCCTCAAGATTCTCCAGGCACCGCTCGACGCGCTCAAGGGCGCCCTGGACCAGGCCATCAGCGCCTGCGCCGACCTGCCACCCCGTGGCGACTTCTCGCGCCTGAAACACCAGATCGAGGCGTTTCAACGCCTGGCCCAGAAGCTCGGCCAGCTCGCCCAGGCCCTTCATCCCCTGGCCGAGCAGACGCGCGATCTGAGCAACTGCTGCGACCGCGCCGAACTCCTGCACGACGGCCTGTCCGCCTTTCTCGCCGGGCAGGACCAGCACGTGCGCTGGTTCAGCTGCCGCCGAGGCCGCTTCACCCTGAACCTGACGCCCCTGGACGTGGCCACGCCCCTCAAGCAACTGCGCGAGAGCCATCCGGCCACCTGGATCATGACTTCGGCCACGCTCGCCGTGGCCGGACGCTTCGAGCATTTCACCTCGCGGCTGGGCCTACAGGACGCGCGCACCCTCGTCGTCGAATCGCCCTTCGACTACGCCGAGCAGACCCGCCTGTGGATTCCGAAGGACCTGCCCGAACCGAATCATCCTCAGCACACGGAAGCCCTGCTCGAAGCCGCCCTGCCCGTGATACGAGCCAACGGCGGCCGCGCCTTTCTGCTGTTTACCTCCCACCGCGCCCTGCAGCGCGGCGCTCAGTGGATGCGCACCCACTCGGACTTCAACCTCCTCGTCCAGGAAGAAGCCCCGCGGCCGATCCTGCTGGAACAGTTCGTCCAGATGCCCCGAACCGTCCTGCTCGGCGCGGCCAGCTTCTGGGAAGGCGTCGACGTGCCGGGCAAGGACCTGACGCTCGTCGTGATCGACAAGCTGCCCTTCGCCGCCCCTGACGACCCGGTCCTCGAAGCAACGCTCAAGGCCGTGCGCGAGGCCGGCGAGAATCCCTTCACCCAGGTCCAGCTCCCGCAGGCCGTCCTGTCCCTGAAACAGGGCGCCGGCCGCCTGATCCGCCAGAGCGAGGACTTCGGCGCGCTGATCCTCGGCGACCCCCGCTTGGTCACCCGCCCCTATGGCCGCCTGTTCCTCCGCAGCCTGCCGCCGATGACCCGCGTCGAGACAGGCAGCGAGGCCGCGCGCTTCCTGCGCGATCGCCTGCTGCTCGCAGAATAATCTCACCGGATCTGCTGATTGACCTGACGGCTCGGGGTTCTTTCGCCCGTCATCGAATACCGCCGGCGCTTTAATCTACTCGTTTCAATCCCAGATGTTGGTGGAAGGGTTCGAAATCGCGATCGGCGTGAAGGAGCGGCAGATTGTGCTCGATGCCGTAGGTGGCGATGATGCAGTCAATGGTCTTGCGTACGGTGCATCCCTTGCCCCTCAGGGCACGGAAGTTTCTTGCACTCTTGATTGCGAGGTCCCGACCGCCCAGCTCTAAAGCGGTCACTGACTCAAAGAGCGCCAGTGCGATTTCGAAGTCCTTTTCCTTGCGAAAGCCCTGGAGCACCTCGGTCAACATCAGATCGCCAATGGCGACGGGGACGACGCCCAGGATGTCCTCGAGATAGCTTGTTTCCGCGGATTCAGTGCCGTTGAAAAAATCGATCCAGACGCTGGAATCGACCAGAATCATCGATCGGTTCTCATCTCATCGAGACTCCCTTCCCAGCGGAGTTTTCCCTTGAGCTGTTTGATCTGTTCCTGTTTTTTCAACCGGACCAGTGTCCTGAGACCGAGCTCGACCGCTTCTTTCTTTGTTCGCGCACCGGTCATCGCCAGGGCATCCGACATCAAGCTGTCGTCAATTTCGATATTTGTTCTCATTGCGGCAAAGATGTGTATGAAATATTTTATTATACACATCGGCCAGGCCTGACATCTGTGCACAAAGGTGCAGCCAGACCTTTCAGCGCCGAACACGCGACCTTGTCTAGACTAGACTCCTCCCATGAATACACTCGCCATCGAATCCTCGACCGAGAGCTGCTCGGTCGCCCTGCAGACGGGCGATCAGGTGCTGGAGCGCTGGGTCGTTCAGCCGCAGGGCCATGCGAAGACGATCCTTCCCTGGGCTGGGGAGCTGCTGGCTGAAGCGGGCCTGAGCTACGCGCAGCTGGATCGCCTCGTCGTTGCCCGCGGGCCCGGCGGCTTCACCAGCCTGCGCATCGGCCTGGCCATCGTGCAGGGCCTGGCCCTGGCACACGATTTGCCGGTGCATCCGGTTTCGAGTCTGGAGACGCTGGCCGAGTCGGCCGATCCAGATCGAAACCACCCTCGCCTGCTGGCCCTGTTCGATGCCCGCATGGGCGAGGTCTACGCGGCCTGGTACGAGCAGTCTGCCGCGGCACGATCGCGGATCGGCGACGAGCAACTCTGCGCGCCCGATGCGCTGACCTTTCCGGATGAGTTGCCCTGGTTTGCCGTCGGGCCGGGTGTCACGAGCTTCCGCGACACGCTTCGCTCCAGCGTCGGTGACCGCCTGCAGCTTCCGGACACCGACGAAGAGACGATCTGGCCACTGGCCAGCGCCCTGCTTCGCCTGGCGGACATGGTCCCCGCCGTCGCCGGCCACGAGATCACCCCGACCTATCTGCGCGATCAGGTGACCGGCTGAGCAAGTTGACCTGGTCAGGCCTTGAAAGGATCGATTTCACCACGAAGACACGAAGGTCACGAAGAGACATTGATCGGACTGATAGTGATCTCTTTCTGAACTTGAAGCATTCGCGGGCCCAGCCCTTTCCGTCCCCTTCCCCAAACGATAGGGCGGCGGGCCGCGCGTGAGGTGCGGAATCCACCCGGTCATCAACCGCATCCAGACATGAACGCATGCGTCAGCCGAAGATTCGCAGCCGCGAGCGATAAGGTGGCATTTCGATCGGCACCCCGCGCCCCGAAACGCAACAGCCCTAGGAGGTCGATCACGTCACTCGCGGGCCGGCGCCCGACCACCGCCGCCGACCTCAACAGCCCGACCCCAGCAACCCGATCAGCTCAGCTCCACCCGGCTCGGAGCGTCAGTTCGTCGCGAGCAGGCGCTTGGCGCGCAGAGCACCATTATCATCGAGCGTGGCCAGCCCGAGAAAGTGGTCATCCCGATAGGCGCGCATTAGCCCCGATTCACCCTCGATCCCCGGCAGAGTCTGGCCCTGCTGAAGGCGCAGGGCGCGTTCCTCGTCAAGGTGAATGGCGGGAAAGTGCAGCACGGCCTGGTCCGGCGGCAGGAGGCGCGCTCGAGCCGATTCCTGGTCAAGATCCGACAGCTGGTCTAGGGTGATGGCATCGACGACTTCGAAGGGCGAACTCAGGGTCCGGCGAAGGGCGCTGAGGTGCGCGCCGCAGCCCAGCGCATCGCCGAGGTCGCGGACCAGCGAGCGGATGTAGGTGCCTTTCGAGCAGCGCACGTTGATCCGAAGCTTCGGGTGGCTCCAATCAATGCCCTCCAGCGCATGGATGACCACCGAGCGCGGCGGGCGCTCGACCACCTCGCCTTTCCTGGCCAGCTCGTAGAGGCGCTTGCCTTTGTGCTTGAGGGCCGAGTGCATCGGAGGGATTTGTTCGATTGAGCCGCGAAACGCGGCCAGGGCGGATTCGATCTCGTTTAGCTCGAATTCCGGCACGGGCTGGTCAGCGACCACCTCGCCGTCGGCGTCTTCGCTGTCTGTCGCGATACCAAGGGTCGCCTCGGCCTCGTAGGCCTTGTCGGCGTCGAGCAGGAACCCCGACACCTTGGTCGCCTCGCCGAAGCACAGCACCAGCAGGCCCGAGGCCATCGGGTCAAGGGTGCCCGTATGGCCGGCCTTGCGAATCCCGAGGACGCGCTTGGCCTGGCCAAGGGCCGTGTTCGAGGTGATGCCCGAGGGCTTGTCGAGCAGCAGAATGCCGGAGGGTGCGCCGGCCGCGGTGCGACCGGGGCGATGGTCAGGCATCACAGGGAGCCTCTGAGCGAGACTGTGCGGTTGGTTAGGTGCAATGGCGGGAGTCGCCGCTTCGGCTTGGAGGAACGCAGTTTAGTGATTCCAAATAAGTGAGTCCAAACGAAGCGGAGGCCCCTGGAGGGCCGTACACGACCGCGCAGACTCACCTAGAGACTCCCTTAGACGAAGGCGCTGACGCAGAGGCTGATCAAGCCGCCGGAAAACAGGCCCAGGCCCAGGACGGCCACGCCGTTGACGGCCAGCATGGCGCGGAAGTCGACGGGCGCCTCGATCGCTTTCGCTTCGTCGGGCTCGTCAAAGTACATCAACTTGACGATTCTCAGATAGTAGAAAGCGCCGATCACCGAGGTGATCACGCCCAGGATCGCCAGCCAGACGAAGCCCGCCGACAGGGCCGCGGCGATCACCTGCCACTTGGCAAAAAAGCCCAGGAACACCGGTACGCCGGCCAGGGAAAACATGATCATCAACATCAGCAGCGCGTGCCAGGGGTTGCGCTTGGCCAGGCCTTTGTAGTCCTCGAGCTGATCGGCCTCGCGCTCGGCGGTCGACACCAGGATGACTACGGCAAAGGCCCCCGCCGACATGATGGCGTAGGAAATTGTATAGAACATCGCGGCCGAATAGCCTGCCGCAGTCCCGGCGATCACGCCCATCAGCATGAAGCCCATGTGGGAAATCGTCGAGTAGGCCAGCATGCGCTTGATGTTGGTCTGAGCGATGGCGATGACGTTGCCGATGACCAGGGACAGGGCAACGAGAATCGCGAGCATATTCTTCCAGTCCTCGTGCAGGCCGATGAGTCCGTTGTCGAGGAGGCGGATCGCCAGCGCCAGATAGGCCAGCTTGGGCAGGGAAGAGATCAGGGTGGTGATGGCCACGGGCGCACCGTGATAGACATCCGGCACCCACATGTGGAAGGGCACCGCGCCGATTTTGAAGGCGATGCCGATGACGATAAAGACCAGGCCGAAGGTCAGGATCATTGAATCACCCAGGCCACCGGCCACGCTCTGGCTGATTGCCGCCAGCTCCAGGGAGCCCGTTGCGCCGTAGATCAGGCTCATGCCGTAGAGCAGCATGCCCGAAGCCAGCGATCCGAGGACGAAGTACTTCATCGCCGCTTCCGACCCGAACTTCGAATCCCGGTCCAGCGCCACCAGGGCATAGGTCGACAGGGCCAGCAGCTCGAGTCCCAGATACACCGTGATCATGTTCGAGGCCGAAATAAGGACCATCACGCCGAGGAGGGCAAACAGGCTCAGGGTATAGAACTCGCCCTTGAACAGATCGGCCTGGCGCAGGGAGTGCTTGGCGTAAACAAACACGCCGGCCAGAATCACGTAGCTGAAGACCTTGAGCACATCGCCAAAGCGGTCGCGAATGAAGGTGTCGGAGAAAGCATAGGCCACCTCACCGGCCGGCAGCATGACCCGAAGCGTCAGGATCGCCGCGAAAACCAGCGTCAACAGCGCCAGGAGATGGGTCAGCCCGCGTCGCTCGTCCGAGATGAACAGATCGGCGATCAGGACCACGCAGGCCATGGACAGCACGAAGATCTCGGGAAGCGCGAGTTGTAGTTCAGCGATTGTCATGACTGGATTCCGTAAAACCACGAAGTGCACGAAGAACACGAAGTACACGAAGAACAGGGAAGCAGAGGGGTACTTCCTTCGTGGACTTCGTGACCTTCGTGGTTCAATTCAAAAGGAAAAGACACGCCGGACCCTCAAGCGACCTTGGACTGGACGATGTGGGCAACCAGGTTCTGGACCGAGGCTTCCATCATTTCGATGAGCGGGTACGGCCAAACACCGAATCCGATAACCAGGACGGCCAGGGTCACCATCATGATCCACTCGCGCGTACCCAGATCCTTCAGGGCGGCAACGTGATCGTTACTGATCTCGCCGTAGAACACGCGCTTGACCAGCCACAGGCTGTAGGCCGCGCCCAGCAGCAGGGTGGTCGCGGCAATGAAGGCGAACCAGAAGCTGGCGTGAAAGGCGGCCAGAATCACCATGAACTCACCGACGAAGCCCGACGTGCCGGGAAGCCCCGAGTTGGCCATGAAGAACAGCACCGCAAACATGGCAAACCACGGCATGGTGTTGGCGACCCCGCCGTAGGAGGAAATCTCGCGGCTGTGCATGCGGTCGTACAGCACGCCGACAGCGAGGAACATGGCCCCGGAAATAAATCCGTGGGAGATCATCTGGACCATAGCGCCGCTGATCCCCAGCCCGGCGCCGGTCAGCTCACCGCTGTTGCGCAGGATGGCGAAAGTCAGGAACAGGCCTAATGTGACGAAGCCCATGTGTGAAATCGAGCTGTAGGCGATGAGCTTCTTCATGTCGGACTGGGCCAGGGCCACGAAGCCGATGTAGGTGATGGCCACCAGGGACAGGCCGATCACCAGCCAGTCGAGCTCAGCCGAGGCGTCCGGCACGATCGGCAGAGAGAAGCGGACCAAGCCGTAGCCGCCGATCTTGAGCATCACGGCGGCCAACACCACAGACCCTCCCGTGGGCGCTTCGACGTGGGCGTCGGGCAGCCAGGTGTGGACCGGCCACATCGGCACCTTGACCGCGAAGGCGATCAAGAAGCCCAGGAAGATCCAGATCTGTGCCTCCAGAGGAATCGGCAGCTGGTGAAGATCGGCGATGGCGAAGCTGCCGCCCTGGAGGTACATCCAGATCAGCGCGACCAGCATGAACACCGAACCGAAGAAGGTAAACAGAAAAAACTTGATCGTGGCGTAGATGCGATTCGGGCCGCCCCAGATACCGATGATCAGGAACATCGGCACCAGCATCGCCTCGAAGAAGACGTAGAACAGCATGGCATCGAGGGCAGCAAACATGCCCACCATCAAACCCTGCAGCGCCAGAAAGGCGGCCAGGTACTGATGCGGGCGATCGGTGATCGTCCAGCCGCCGATCACCACCAGCACGCCGATCAGTGTGGTCAGAAGAATCAGCGGCAGGGAGAGACCGTCAACGCCCAGGTGATAGTGAATATTGAAGGCCTGGATCCAGACGGTTTTTTCTTCGAACTGCATCGCCGCGGTGCTGGCATCGAAGCCGGCGTAGAGCACCAGCGACAGCAGCAGGCAGACTACGGTCGTCAGGAGCGCGAAGGGTCTGACCAGATCGGCGAAACGCTCGCCAAATCCGATGAGAAGACCTCCGGCGACGACCGGAATCCAGACAAGCAGGCTCAGCAGGGGCCAATCAAACATCAATCCGTCCCCTTATCGCAGCAGCACGAAGGACGCGAGCAGGGCCACGAGGCCGATGATCATCGCGAACGCGTAGTGGAAAAGAAAGCCCGACTGGGTTCGACGCATCAGACCGGAGGCGAATCCGACCACCCGGGCCGATCCGTTGACGAGGACCCCGTCGATCAGGAACCGGTCACCGCCCCTCGACAGGCCGGAGGCCAGCTTCAGGCCACCGCCGGCAAAGACCTTCTGATAGAGCTCGTCGAAGCCGTACTTCTTGTCGAGAATGGACCAGAGAAGGTGGACCCGCTCCTTGATCGTTCCGGCAAGGCCGGGATTGAACAGATAAATATACGTCGCCACAGCGACGCCGGCCATCGCCACCCAGAAAACCGGCGTTTCGAAGCCGTGCAGGCCGAAGGCGAAGGGGCCGTGGAACTTCTCCGAGAGCTTGGCGACGACATCGTGGCCCTCGCGGACGTAGATCGCATCGGACAGGGCGCCGCCAAAGAGCAGTGGCTCGATCGTGAAGTAACCGATCAGGACAGAGGGGATCGCCAGCAGGATCAGGGGGATTGTCACGACCCACGGCGACTCGTGCGCGTGGCTGGCGGTCTCAGAGTCCATCCGCATCGGGCCATGAAAGACCAAATAGAGCATGCGGAAGGAATAGAGCGCGGTGATAAACACTCCAGCGTAGACCGCGAAGACTGCAAAGCCCGCGCCGGGCCGCTCCGCGAGCTTGACCGCCTCGATGATCATGTCCTTGGAATAGAAGCCCGAGAAGAACGGGAATCCGATCAGCGCCAGCGTCCCCAGCCAGGCAGTGATCGCCGTAATCGGCATGTGCTTGAACAGCCCGCCCATGCCGCGCATGTCCTGCTTATGATGCAGGGCAATGATGACCGAACCGGCGCCGAGGAACAGTAGGGCCTTGAAAAAGGCGTGGGTCATCAGGTGAAAGATCGCGACGGAATAGGCCGATGCCCCAAGCGCCACGGTCATGTAGCCAAGCTGAGAGAGGGTGGAATAGGCGACGACGCGCTTGATGTCGTTCTGAACGATCCCGATCAGCCCCATGAACAGCGCCGTGATGGCTCCCAGCGTCAGGATGAAGCTCAGCGCCGTGACCGACATCTCGAACATTGGCGACAGGCGGGCGACCATAAAAATGCCGGCTGTGACCATGGTCGCTGCGTGGATCAGCGCCGAAATCGGCGTTGGGCCTTCCATCGAGTCCGGCAGCCAGACGTGCAGTGGCACCTGCGCCGACTTGCCCATGGCACCGATAAACAAGCAGATGCAGATCACCGTCATCACCTGCCATTCGGCCTGGCCAAACAGATTGATCGTCATGCCCTCGACGGCCGGCGCGGCCGCAAAGGCCTCGGCGTAGTCGAGCGTGCCCATGTAGAAAACCACCGCCGCAATGCCCAAGAGGAAGCCGAAGTCGCCGACGCGGTTGACGAGGAAGGCCTTGAGGTTGGCCTTGGTCGCCGAATCCTTTTTGAAGTAGAAGCCGATCAGCAGATAGGACACGACGCCCACCGCTTCCCAGCCAAAGAACAGCTGCATGAAGTTGTTCGCCATCACCAGCATCAACATGGCGAAGGTGAACAGATTGATGTAGGCGAAGAAGCGCTGATAGCCCGGGTCGTCGTGCATATAGCCGACTGTGTAGACGTGGACCATGAAGGAGACGAAGGTCACGACCACCATCATCAGGGCCGTCAGGCTGTCGATCAGGAACCCGATCTCGAAGCGCAGACCGTCGCTCACGGCCCACGTATAGACCGAATAGTTCAGCACCGGCAGGTCGTTGAAGAAAACCTCCCAGGCCACGTAGGTCGAGAGCAGAAACGAGCCGGCCACGGCCAGGATCGTGACCCAGTGCGCCCCGGCGCGGCCCACCTGGTGGCGGAGCAGCCCGGCGATCAGACAGCCGGCGAGCGGCAGCAGCGGGATCAGCAGAAGTATGGTTTCAATTGACATAACAGCAGTCTTTTAACCCTTCAGATCCGCGAGCTCTTCAACGCTGATCGTGCGCCGGTTGCGGAACAGCACGACCAGGATAGCCAGACCGATCGCCGCCTCGGCGGCCGCCACGGTCAGGATGAAGAAGACGAAGACCTGACCATCGATGTGGTCGAGGAAGTGCGAGAAAGCGACGAAATTGATGTTGACTGCAAGCAGCATCAGCTCGATGCACATGAGCAGGATCAACACGTTTTTCCGGTTCAGAAAAATACCCGCCACGCTGATGCAGAACAGCAGCGCGCCGAGGCTCAGGAAGTGCGCCAGGGTCAGCATGTCAAGCCTCCTCCCCTTGCGAATTCATCTTGACCAAGCGAACGCGCTCGGAGCGCTTGATGCGCACCTGCTGACTCGGATCCTGGTACTTGGTTTCCGGCCGCCGACGATGGGTCAGCGCGATCGCTGCAATGATTGCGACCAGCAGTATGACGGCGGCGATCTCGAAGGCGTAGATGTAGGAGCTATAAAGCACTTCGCCGACGGCGGCCGTATGGCTGTAGCCCTGGGGCTTGGCCATCGGCAACACCTGGTTCTCGAGGCCACGCGTCCAGATCACCAGGAACATCTGCGCGGCCATGCCTAGGGCCACCAGCAGGCCCACGGGCAGATAGCGCGTAAAGCCCTCCTTGACCGGATTGACGTTGACATCGAGCATCATCACCACGAACAGGAACAGCACCATGACCGCGCCGACATAGACCAGCACGAGCACGATCGCCAGGAACTCGGCCTGCATCAGCATCCAGATGCAGGCCGCCGAGAAAAACGACAGCACGAGAAACAGCACGGCGTAGATCGGATTGCCAACGGTCACAACGCTCAGCGCCGATCCAACAAGGATCGCGCCAAACAGATAGAAGGCGATTTCAACAATAGGCATGCCTGACTCTCATTTCCTTATCTGAACTACTTTTATCAGCCGAACGCAAGACCGGAAGCATCGCTTCCAATCACGGGCTCCCGACCGTCATTCCACTAAACCAACAAAACCAACCAAACCAACCCAACGAACGAAACCAACTAAACCAACCCAACGAACGAAACCAGCCCTACCGATAAGCCGCGTCCCGCTGGCGGGCAGCAGCGATCTGATCCTCGTAGCGATCGCCGATCGCCAGCAGCTGCTCCTTTGTCACGACATTCTCGCCGCGGTTCTCGAAGTGGTATTCGCTGATGTCGGTCTCGACGATCGAGTCGACGGGACAGGACTCCTCGCAGAAGCCGCAGTAAATGCACTTGAACAGGTCGATGTCGTAGCGCGTGGTCCGGCGTGACCCGTCGTCGCGCTGGTGCGAATCGATGGTAATGGCCAAGGCCGGACAAACGGCTTCGCAGAGCTTGCAGGCAATGCAGCGCTCCTCGCCGTTCGGATAGCGCCGGAGCGCGTGCAGCCCGCGGAAGCGTGATGACTTCGGGCTCTTCTCTTCCGGATAGTTCAGCGTTTCCTTCGGCGCACGCCAGTAGCGGAAGGTGAGATTCAGCCCCTGGAGCAGCTCCAGCAGCATCAGCGATTTGAAATAGCGATTCACGACCTGCATGACATCAACCTCCGTACCAGCCCATGACGCGGAACAGCCCGGCTACCATGATCCAGACGATGGTAATCGGGATGAACACCTTCCAGCCCAGGCGCATGATCTGGTCGTAGCGGTAGCGAGGGAAGGTGGCGCGGAACCACAGATAACAAAAACAGAAAAAAACGGTTTTCAGCAAGAACCAGTGCACCCCGCCTTCGCCGAGCAGAGAATCACCGAGAACCGGAACACCCTGGAAGGGGCTGAGCCAACCACCCATGAACAGGATCGCGCACAGACCCGATATCAGGATCATGTTGGCGTATTCAGCGAGGAAGAAAACAGCGAAGGCCGAGCCCGAATATTCCGTGTGGAAACCGGCAACGATCTCCGATTCGCCCTCGGCGACGTCGAAGGGGGCCCGGTTGGTCTCGGCCACGCCGGAAATGAAATAGATCACGAAGAGGGGGAACAGAGGCAGCCAGAACCAGGAGAAGATACTGCCGCTCTGCTGCTCGACGATGCCGGTCATATTCAGCGTGCCCGATAGGACGATGACGCCAACCAGGGTAAAGCCCATCGCAATTTCGTAGCTCACGGTCTGCGCCGCTGACCGCAATCCCCCGAGGAGTGCGTATTTGGAGTTCGATGCCCAGCCTCCGATCAGGATGCCGTAGACCCCCATCGAGGTCATGGCCAGCACAAACAACAGCCCGGCATCGATATCGGCCAGCACCAGCCAGTCATCGAAGGGGATGACGGCCCATGCGGCCAGCGCCGGCGCCAGAGACAGGAGCGGGGCGAGCAGAAACAGGAAGCGATTGGCGTCGGCCGGAATGATCAGTTCCTTGAACAGCATCTTGAACACGTCGGCAAAGGGCTGCAGAAGCCCCAGGGGTCCGATCTGATTCGGCCCTCGGCGCGTCTGCATATGGCCGATCACCTTGCGCTCGAAGTAGGTGAAATACGCGACACTGATCGTTACTGGAATGACGATGGCCAGGATCTTGGCCATCGTCCAGAGCAATGTGACCAGCTGATCGATCACGCCGACGCCTCCAGGGACACGGGACCGATGCTCGGCCCCAGCGTGCCCGTCTCGGGGATGGCCGACGGCAGCCAGACCGTGTTCGGAGCGATACGATCATCGGCCCGCCATTCGAGTTGAAGATGCTGGTCACCCTGCCCGACTCGAACCGCCGAGCCTGCCGTCAAGCCCAGCGTTTCGGCCGTAGCCGGATGGACCCGCAGAACGCGATCCTGGGCGTGATCGGTGGCCTGCAGCGAGGGCGATCGGCGCACCAGAGAGTCGGTGGCATAGATACCCACCGCACCGAGGCGCCATAGCGACGATTCGGATGCCAGTTCAGCGCAGGGCTCCGGCGCGCCGGCCAGTGCCGGCCCGGTTCCGACCGCGTCGGCGGACTCGATCGCCTCCTGGACCGGTACCAGGTTGACGAAGTCAAAGCCTTCGATACCCAGGTCCTCTCCGAGGCGGCGCAGGATTTTCCAGCCCGGGCGTGCCTGGCCGGGCGCCTTGAGAGCGGCGGCGAAGATCTGGTTCATGTCATCGAGATTGCGGTAGCTGCCGTCGGCTTCCGGTACCGGTGCCAGGGGCAGCAGCACGTCGGCGAGTTCGGCGAGCTCATCGGTCAGGAAGGGCGTGGCGACGACCACCGAGCGCGCTGCCTTCAGCGCCTCGCTGGCCTTGGCCGGATCGGCCAGATCGAGGCTCGGCTCGATGTCCCAGAGCAGATAGCCCTGGCGCGGTCGCTCGAACATGGTTCGGGCATTCAGTCCGTCGCGGCCAGGCACCGCACCAGCGGTCCAGGCGCCCTGGCTGTTGGCCGCGCCCGGCAGCACGCACAGGGCACAGTCCAGGGCCTCGGCCAGCAGGTCCGCCAGCTCGCGCAGCCAGGCCCCGTCGCTGTGAGCCAAGGCCACATCACCCAGGACAATCGCGCCCTGCTCAGCAGAGGCCAGGCGCTCAGCCAGATTGCGCGAGGTCTTGTCGACGTCGCGGGCGTCGAGGTAGGCCCCGAGCTCGCCATCGGGCAGTGGCTTGTCGGCCTGCTCGAGGACGGCGCGCAGGACTCGGGCCAGCGTGTCGACCATGGCTTGGGGCGGGACGATCAGACGCTCTGCCAGATCGAAATGGAAATCGTAGGCGACGGGGTTCAGATCCATGATCTGGGCACCATTCAGTCGCCAGGCCGTTCGCACACGATGCCCCAGGATCGGCTGATCGTGTCGGATATTGCTGCCAACCAGGAAGATCGCGTCGCGCGTCGCCAGGTCGCGGCTCGGAATATCCATCCGGGCCCGTCCGGCATTCGGGTGGCGGAAGTCGTTCAACCGTCCGCGGTGGTCAACGTGTTCGCTGCCGAGGCCGCGGATCATGGACTGGACCAGATAATGCTCTTCGGTGGTCGCCCGCGGCGAGACCAAAGCGGCCAGCTCGCCGGCACCGTGGGTGTCCACCGTTCCCTTCAGCGCGCGAGCGGCGGCCTTCAGGGCGTCATCCCAACTCGCCTCCTGCCACTGGCCGTTGACCTTGATTCGCGGCGCGGTGAGCCGGTCGTCGGCGCCGAGGCCGTAGTGGCTGTAGCGGTCTCTGTCCGCGAGCCAGCATTCGTTGATCGCCTCGTTGTCACGCGGGACAGAGCGCATGATTTGCTTGCCGCGGACGTGATAGAACAGATTCGACCCAACGCAGTCGTGGCCGGCTACCGCCGGTCGAGCCCGCATTTCCCAAGGACGGGCCGAGAAGCGGAACGGCTTATTGGTCAGGGCACCCACCGGGCACAAGTCAATGATATTGCCCGACAGCTCGGAGTTGATGTTTCGCTCGACGAAGGTTGAAATCTCGGTTTTCTCGCCGCGCCCGATGCCGCCGAGTTCCGCGGTCCCGGCAATCTCCTCGAGAAAGCGCACGCAGCGCGTGCAGTGGATGCAGCGCGTCATGTCGGTGGCCACCAGAGGCCCGAGATTCTTGTCCTTGACCACGCGCTTGCGCTCGGTAAAACGCGATACGGAGCGGCCGTAGCCCATCGCCAGATCCTGCAGCTCGCACTCGCCGCCCTGGTCGCAGATCGGGCAGTCCAGCGGGTGGTTGATAAGCAGAAATTCCATGACACCGCGCTGGGCGTCAACGGCTCGACGCGATTCGGTAAATACCTTCATCCCCTCGGCCACGGGCGTGGCGCAGGCCGGCAAAGGCTTGGGCGCTTTTTCCACATCGACGAGGCACATCCGGCAGTTGGCCGCGATCGAGAGCTTCGAGTGGTAGCAGAAGCGCGGGATATCGATGCCGATGCGATCGGCGGCCTCGATAATCATCGAGCCCTTGCGGGCCTCGACCTCTTGTCCGTCGATTTCCAGCGTGACTTGATCGGTTTTCGGTTTCTCTACAGTCGCCATATCAGCTCGTTAGATGCTTGGATTTGCCCGAGTTTGCGGGCCCGATGTCATGCGGCCGCGCCGAGTTGTTCGGACACGATGGAGCGACCGTGCTCGACCAGGTACTCGAACTCGTGGCGGAAGTGGCGCAGGAAACCCTGAACCGGCCAGGCAGCCGCCTCGCCGAAGGCACAGATCGTGTGCCCCTCGATCTGGCCAGCCGCCGACTCGAGAAGCGCGATGTCCTCCATCCGCCCGTCGCCGGCCTCGATGCGCTGGAGCACGCGATACATCCAGCCCGTGCCCTCCCGGCAGGGCGTGCACTGGCCGCAGGATTCGGCGTAGTAAAAGCGCGCGATCCGCCGGCAGGCCGCGACCATGCAGGTGGTCTCGTCCATGACGATGACCGCACCGGACCCCAGGCCCGAGCCGGCCTTCTGCAGGGCGTCGTAGTCCATGGTGGTTTCCATCATCACCGAGGCCGGCAGGACGGGCATGGAGGAGCCTCCGGGGATGACGGCCTTCAGCTCGTTGCCGTCACGCATGCCGCCCGCCATGTCCAGCAGCTCGGCGAAAGGCGTGCCCAGTGGAATTTCGAAGTTGCCCGGCTTGGCCACGTGGCCGGAGACCGAAAAGACTTTCGGGCCGCCGTTGTTGGGCTTGCCGAGCTCGAGGAACCATTCGGCGCCGTTGCGCATGATTGCCGGCACGGAGGCCAGAGTTTCCGTGTTGTTGATCGTCGTTGGCTTGCCGTAGATCCCGAAGTTGGCAGGAAACGGCGGCTTGAAGCGCGGCTGGCCCTTCTTGCCTTCGAGGGACTCCATCAGCGCGGTTTCTTCACCGCAGATGTAGGCTCCCGCGCCGAGGACATTGTAGATATCGATATCGATCCCCGAATCCATCACGTCCTTGCCGAGCAGACCGGCATCGTAGGCTTCCTTGAGCGCCTGCTCGATGCGCTCGAAGGGCTCGTGGTGGAACTCGCCGCGAAGGTAGTTGTAGGCCACCGTTGCGCCCATGCTGTAGGCACCGATCGCCATCCCCTCGAGGACCGCATGCGGGTTAAAGCGCAGGATGTCGCGGTCGTGGCAGGTTCCGGGCTCGGACTCATCGGAGTTGCACAGCAGATACTTTTGGCCGGGCGCCGAGCGCGGCATGAACGACCATTTCAGGCCGGTCGGGAAACCCGCGCCGCCGCGACCGCGCAGGGATGACTTCTTCACCGTTTCGATGATGTCTTCCTGCGGCGTTTTCTCGCGGACGATCTTTTCCCAGGCCTGCCAGCCACCGTGCTTGCGGTAGGCGTCCAGGGACCAGCATTCGTCCGCGTCCAGATGGGTAAATACGACGTTGTGTTCAGCCATGATCAGTCCTCCGCTGGACTCCCGTCACTCCAGTGAATCCAGAATTTCATCGATCTTCTCCGGCGTCAGATTTTCGTGGTAGTGACCGTCCACGATCATCATCGGCGCGCCGATGCATGCGGCCACGCACTCCTCTTCGATCTTCAAAAAGATCCGCCCGTCTTCCGTGGTCTCGCCCATCTTGATGCCCAGCTTGTCTTCGATGTGCTTGACGACCTCGTCGGCGCCGCAGAGCATGCAGGAGATATTGGTGCAGATCGAAATCGAATGGCGGCCGACCTGCTGGGTTTCCAGCATGGAATAGAAGCTGGCCACCTCGTAGACCCACACAGGCGGCACGTCGAGGTAGTCGGCGACAGCATCCATCAGCTCGGACTTGAGCCAGCCCTGGTTCTGGATCTGAACCGCATAAAGCGCCTGGATGATCGCCGAACGCCGCCCCTCGAGACCCTCCGGAAATTTCGTCAGCCAGTGGTCGATGGTGGCGCGCGTCTGCTCGGTGAGCAGCTCGGCCTTGCCTTCGACGATGTCGTCGGTCGCCTGAATACTCATCGGTCGATTTCTCCGAATACGATGTCCTGGGTCGCGATCAGCGCCGGGATATCGGCCAGCATGTGGCCCTTGGCCATTTCGTTCATTGACGAAAGGTGGGCAAAGCCCGGCGCGCGCAGGTGCACCCGGAACGGCTTGTTGGCGCCGTCGGACATGAGATAGCAGCCGAACTCGCCCTTCGGCGCCTCGACGGCGGCGTAGGTCTCGCCCTCGGGCACGCAATACCCTTCCGTGAACAGCTTGAAGTGGTGGATCAGCGCTTCCATGTCGTCTTTCATCTCCGCTCGCGTTGGCGGAATGACCTTGAAATTACGCAGCATCACCGGCCCCTCGTTCTCACGCAGCCAGGCAATGCACTGCTGGACGATGCGCGCAGACTGGCGCATCTCCTCGATGCGGACCAGGTAGCGGTCGTAGCAGTCGCCGTTGACGCCGACGGGGATATCGAAGTCCATCTCGGCGTACTTGGCGTAGGGCTGTTTCTTGCGCAGATCCCAGGCGACGCCGGAGCCTCTGAGCATCGGGCCGGTGAAGCCCATCTGCAGCGCGCGCTCGGGCGACACGGTGCCGATGCCAACGGTCCGCTGCTTCCAGATCCGGTTGTCGGTCAACAGCGTTTCGTAGTCATCGACACGGTGGAAGAAGTCTTCCATATAGGCCTCGAGGAAGTCGAGGAGGGACCCGTCGCGCCAGCGATTGATCCGCTCGAGATCCTTGGCCTTGCGCCAGCGCGTCTCGGCGACCTTCGGCATCGTGTCCGGAAGGTCGCGGTAGACACCGCCGGGGCGATAGTAGGTGGCGTGCATGCGCGCGCCCGACACGGCCTCATAGCAGTCCATCAGGCTTTCACGCTCGCGGAAAGCGTAGAGAAAAACCGTCATGGCGCCCAAATCCAGTCCGCCGGTCCCGGTCCACAGCAGATGGTTGAGGATGCGGGTGATCTCATCGAACATGGTCCGGATGTACTGCGCCCGTTCCGGTGCTTCGATGCCCAGCAGCTGCTCGATCGCCCGAACGTAGGCATGCTCGTTGCACATCATCGACACATAGTCGAGGCGGTCCATGTAGCCGATCGACTGGTTATAAGGCTTCGATTCGGCCAGCTTTTCGGTGGCGCGATGGAGCAGCCCGATGTGCGGATCGGCCCGCTCGACGGTCTCGCCGTTGAGCTCCAGGATCAGACGAAGCACGCCGTGGGCGGCCGGGTGCTGAGGCCCGAAGTTCATCGTGTAGTTGCGAATTTCACTCATGAGGCTTCTCGCTTTTCGAGCTTTTCATCGACGTAGCGACTGTCGCGCCGGACGACCCGGGGCACAAGAACGCGCGGCTCGATATCGACGGGTTCATAGACGACTCTGCCCTTGTCTTCGTCGTACCGGACGGACACGTTGCCAATCAGAGGGAAATCCTTGCGGAACGGATGGCCGATGAAACCGTAGTCGGTAAGGATTCGCCGCAGGTCCGGATGCCCCTCGAAAACGAGCCCGAGCAGATCAAAGGCTTCACGCTCATACCAGTTCACCGACGACCAGACATCGATCAACGAGGGAAGGACCGGCAGCTCGTCATCGGGCGCGAAGCAGCGAAGGCGCAGGCGCCGATTGTGCTTGAGCGAAATCAGATGAACGACCACGGCGAATCGATTTTCGAATTCTTCGGCTTCCGGACGCTCCTCCCAAGAGAATCGCCCAGGCCCCAGCGCGTCGACGCCGCGGGAAAATCCCGAGCCCGTCGCCTCGGCCGTCTCCCACTCGTCGTCGCCGAAGCCGAGGTAGTCAACGGCGCACAGATCCAGAAGCTGCTCGAAGGCCAGATCGGGCTCGTCGCGAAGCTGGAAGGCCACGTCGAGCCAGTATTCGGCCTTAACGACGGCGGTCAGCTGCCCGCGATGTTCTTCGATACCACTGAGCTTGTCGCCGAAGATATCGCGCAGCGACTGGGAAAGCGCCTGATTGTGCGCGCTGAACTGACTCATGAGCGAGCGATCGTGTTGGTGCGACGGATTTTTTTCTGCAGCTGCAGGATGCCGTAAACCAGCGCTTCAGCTGTCGGCGGGCAGCCGGGCACGTAGACATCGACCGGCACGATTCGATCGCAGCCGCGCGTGACCGCGTAGGAGTAGTGGTAGTAGCCGCCGCCGTTGGCGCAGGATCCCATGGAAATCACCCACTTGGGATCCGGCATCTGGTCATAGACCTTGCGCAAAGCCGGCGCCATCTTGTTACACAGGGTGCCGGCCACGATCATCACGTCGGACTGGCGCGGGCTCGGGCGGAAAATGACGCCGAACTTGTCCATGTCGTAGCGAGATGCGCCCGCGTGCATCATTTCGACCGCGCAGCAGGCAAGGCCGAAGGTCATCGGCCACATGGACCCGGTGCGGGCCCAGTTGATCAGGGCATCCGTGCTGGTCGTAACGAATCCCTTGTCGATCAGAGGGTTCTCACCCTCGGGCCGCAGGATATCGTCGACCTCGCCGTCGGGAACCGGGTTGTGCATCAAGTTGCTTATTCCCATTCCAACGCACCTTTCTTCCATTCGTAGATAAAACCGATCACCAGGATGAGGAGGAAAACGCCCATTGCGAGCAGCCCCGTCATACCGATGTCGTCGAGAACCACCGCCCAGGGAAACAGGAAAGCAATTTCAAGATCAAAGATGATGAAAAGAATCGCGACCAGGTAAAACCTGACGTCAAACTTCATTCGCGAGTCTTCGAAAGCCTCGAAGCCGCATTCGTAGGGCGATAGTTTTTCGTTCGTGGGATTGCGCGGCCCGAGAATGCCGCCAACAATCAGCAAGACCAATCCCATCCCGATGCCAACGCCGAGAAATACCAGGATCGGAAAATATTCAGCAAGCATGCTTCGCGTGTTCTCCTCGCCGGGAGCTGGTCGTATTCAATCGCTGCTTCGCGTCCTGCTTCGAGGACTTGGATTGAACTGATGTTTCTCAGGGAGTCGACCAACTCCGGAAATAAATGGTGCCGAAGGCCGGACTCGAACCGGCACGGCTTTCGCCACTGCCCCCTCAAGACAGCGTGTCTACCAATTCCACCACTTCGGCATTATATGAATCGACTGCAAACTCTATGTAGAGAGACCGGGGCTCAGGGCCCCGACGGCGGCTGGCTGGGCTCGACGGCAGTCTCGTCGCCCGCAGCCGCTTCCGAATCACTGCCCTGAGAATCAGCCTCCGAAGCTCCGGAGGATCCCGTCTCGGTTTGATCCGACATCTCACCGGTCGACATGGCACCGTCTTCACCCTCGATGGGCAGAGACAGGAACTCATCGTCCGCCGACGCGGAATCCGAGGTCTCGGCGCTAGGGGCCTGCTCGAGACTCGCGGCAACGCCGAGGTCATCGGCCGGCGCACCGGCCCCCACGGAGCGCGCCAGAATGACGGCCATGGACAGGCTGATGGCGAAGAAACCGATGCCCATCCAGGTCGTCGCCCGGGTCAGAAAGCTTGCCGAGCCCCGCGAGCCAAAAACCGTGCCGGAGGCGCCGGCCCCGAAGGCGGCACCCATCGTCGCGCCCGGACCACGCTGTACGAGAACGATGGCGATCAGCGCTGCGGCGAGAATCACGTGAAAAACGATCAGTGTTGTGTAGAGCATGTAATTCAACCAACAAATTCAGGCCTTCAGGCCGCTCGATAGATGGCCATGAAGGATTCGGCAGTCAGGGACGCGCCGCCGATCAGGCCGCCGTCGATGTCTTCCCGAGCAAAGAGATCCGGAGCATTGTCGCCTTTGACGCTGCCCCCATAAAGGATCCGAAGCCGGCCGGCTATTGTAGCATTCTCTTGCGCGACCTGCTCTCTAATGAACGCATGAATTCCCTGCGCCTGGTCCGGCGAGGCGGTCTGGCCGGTTCCAATCGCCCAGACCGGCTCGTAGGCCACCACCGCCCTGGAAAACGCCGAAATGCCGGCCGCGTCGACGACCGCGGCAATCTGCCCGGCAACAATCGCCTCCGTGTTGCCGGCCTCCCGCTCCTCGAGCGTTTCGCCCACGCACAGGATCGGCTGCAGGCCCGCCGTCTGGGCCGCGACGAACTTGGCGGCAACGACGGCGTTGCTCTCGCCGTGCAGGCTGCGGCGCTCGGAATGCCCGACCAGCACGTAGCTGCACCCCAGATCGCCGAGCATCGATCCGGCGACCTCGCCGGTGTAGGCCCCGCTGGCGTGGGCACTGACATCCTGGCCGCCCAGCCAGACGGGCGTGGCCTCGATCAGGGACGAGACCAGAGGAATGTAGGGGAACGGGGGAATCAGCAGCAGCTCGGCACGACGATCGGCATCGAGACCGGCAAGGATGCCGGAAACCAGCTCTCGTACCATCGGCTTGGAGCCGTTCATCTTCCAATTTCCGGCAATTAAAGGGGTTCGCATCGCATCCTCAGTTGGGTCCGTTTCGCCAGGCGCGCCAAGAATACGAATCCAGTGCCGCCGGCGCAAGCACATCGGACCCCGATGAGGCAGGGTGAATTCACTCGACAATGTCACCGGCGGGACTAGCTTCGTGCGCGTCGAGCTCGAGTCCCAAGCGATCGATAGCTAGGCTGGAGCTCAATCCGAAAGAAATCACAATGAAAGTACTCACAATCGCAATAGCAAGAGCCAGAGGAGTTAAAAGCAGATGTACCCAATGATCAAGGCACAGGCGCTTCCCCACCGAATGCCTGTTGTGATCGCCACGCTCACCCTTTTCTGCCTGCTGGCTGTCCTCCCTCCGGACGCGTTCGCCCAGAGCCAGGACGCGGACAGACAGCAAGAAAATAGCGGCGTCGAGCATTACGTGATCGACACGCGGGGAGCCCATGCCTTCGTCCAGTTCCGGATTCCGCACTTGGGCTATTCCTGGCTGTACGGCCGCTTCAATGACTTCGACGGCGAGTTCACCTTCGATCCACAGGATCCCAGCAACTCCAGTATTGAAGTCACGATTCAGACCGGCAGCGTGGATTCCAACCACGAGCGTCGCGACAACCACCTGCGCAACGAAGACTTCCTCCACGTCGAGGCCTTTCCGGAAGCCCATTTCCGCTCGACGGCTTTCCAGCCCCTCGGCGGCGACCAGTACACGCTTACCGGCGATCTGACGCTGCTCGGCCAGACCCGTGAGATCGAAATCGATGTCGAGCATTTTGGCGCCGGTGAAGATCCATGGGGGGGCTTTCGGCGCGGATTTTCCGGCAGCACCGAGCTCGCCCTTGCCGACTTCGGCATCGACTACGACCTGGGCGCCGACTCGCGCGTCGTCGAGATGATCCTCGACATCGAGGGGATTCGCCAGGACTGATCGCGCCCATCGTCTTGGCTTGAGACGCCCGAGGGGCGCTCAGGCCGAGGCGAAATGCCGGGTCGGGCGGGTCGGACGCAGGCCGCTCGACGCCGGGTCGGACTTTGCTATGATCCAGAGCGGTTAAGCCGGCGCAGCCGGCGCAACCTCCATTGCTGGCCCATCCAAAGCGAGTCCGAACCTTGTCCATATCCACGCCCCCCCCGTCAGAGATGGCGAAGCGCAACTGGTTCACCCGCTTCCTGGATATCGTTGAATGGTTGGGCAACCTTCTGCCCCATCCGGTCACGCTCTTCGCGCTGCTCGCCTTTGCCATGGTGCTCGTCTCGGGCTTGTTCGGCTGGCTCGGCGTCGCCGTTGAGGACCCTCGACCGGGGGTGGACGAGGGCACGATGATCTCGGCGGTCAGCCTGATGAATGCCGAAGGAATTCGCATGATCTTCGGCAATCTCGTCTCGAACTTCGTCAACTTCGCTCCCCTGGGCGTGGTCCTGGTGGCGATGCTCGGCGTCGGCGTCGCGGAAAAATCGGGCCTGCTTTCGGCCATGGTGCGCGGCATCGTGATGAACGCACCGAGGCACCTGGTCACCGTCGCTGTCGTGTTTGCCGGCGTTATTTCGAACACTGCCTCGGAGATGGGCTACGTCGTGCTGGTGCCCCTGGCAGGCGCCATCTTTCTGGCCCTGGGTCGTCACCCGCTGGCCGGCATGGCCGCGGCCTTTGCCGGCGTGTCAGGCGGTTATTCGGCGAACCTGCTCCTTGGCACCATCGACCCGCTGCTGGCGGGCATCACCGAGGAAGCCGCGCAGCTGATCGATCCCGACTACGAGGTCTTCGCAACCGCCAACTGGTATTTCATGATCATCAGCACCTTCATGATCACGGTGGTTGGATCGCTGGTGACGATCTTTATCGTTGAACCCAAGCTGGGGACCTACGACGATTCCCGCGCCGACCCGGCCGTAATCGACGACAACAAGATGGAAGCGTTGACGCGCAAGGAAAAGCGCGGTCTGGTCTCGGCGCTCTTCGGGCTGCTGGCGGTCATCGCCCTGATCGCGGTCATGGTGGTGCCTGAAAACGGCGTTCTGCGCGACCCTGCGGCCGCCGGCGAGGGCTTCCTGGCCTCGTCCGGTCCCTTTTTCCGCTCGATCGTGGCCTGGATCTTCATCTTCTTTCTGGTCACGGGCTTCGCCTACGGCCGCGTGGCCGGCACCATGCGCAACGACCGCGACGTGATCGACGGCATGGCCTCGGCCATCTCGACGCTCGGCCTGTACGTGGTGCTGGTCTTCTTCGCCGCCCAGTTCGTCGCCTTCTTCGGTTGGACTAACTTGGGTCTGATCACGGCGGTGACCGGCGCGGACTTCCTCCAGTCGGTCGGCCTGACCGGTCCGATCGTCTTCGTCCTGTTCATCATGATGTGCGGCCTGGTCAATCTCAGCCTCGGATCGGCCTCGGCGCAGTGGGCGGTGACGGCCCCGATCTTCGTACCCATGCTGATGATCATCGGCTATTCGCCCGAGGTCATTCAGGGCGCCTACCGGATCGGCGATTCGACCACCAACATCATCACGCCGATGATGAGCTACTTCGGCCTGATCCTGGCCTGGGCGACGCGCTACGACAAGAAGTTCGGCATCGGCACGCTGATCGCCACGATGCTGCCCTACTCGATCTTCTACTTCATCTGCTGGACGACGCTGTTCTTCCTCTGGGTCTTTGCCCTGGGCCTGCCCGTCGGCCCGGGTTCGCCGACCTACTACAGCCTGCCGCCCGCGAGCTAGGCAGTCCATCGATGAGTGAGCCGACAGAACTGCGCCTGGAAAAATCTCGCCGCATGCTGGTGGTCGAATTCGACGACGGCCAGACCTTCGAGCTGCCCTGCGAGTACCTGCGAACCCACTCGCCGTCGGCCGAGGTCCGCGGCCACGGCCTGTCCGAACCGAAGCTGATGACCGGCAAGGAAGCGGTCAATATCGCCGCCATCGAGCCGATCGGCAGCTATGCGGTGAATCTGATCTTCGACGACGGCCACCGGACCGGCATCTATTCATGGTCCTTCCTATATGATCTCGGGCAGAACATGGCGCGTAACCAGGCCCGCTACGCCGAGCGCCTGCAGGCGGAAAGCGACTAGCGAAGCGCTTGAAAGATTTTGAACCACGAAGGTCACGAAGAGCACGAAGAATAAAATCTGAATTACTTCGTGCCCTTCGTGACCTTCGTGGTTAGATAATCATCCTGAAATTCCCGATAACTGAGCAACGGGCAGCCCGATATGACGGATTTTGGATACAAGGACGTGGCACCGGAAGAAAAGACTCGGCTGGTCGGAAGAGTCTTTACCTCGGTGGCGTCCAAATACGACTTGATGAACGATCTTATGTCCCTGGGCATCCACCGCCTGTGGAAGCGTCAGTTCGTCACTGGCTGTGCCATTCGACGGGATCAGAAGCTGCTGGATCTGGCCGGCGGGACCGGCGACATCGCCCGGCTGGCGCACGCCGAGGGGGCCGAGGTCACGGTTGCAGACATCAACCACGCCATGCTGCGGGTTGGGCGATCGCGCATGGACGAGGCGGGCCTGGTCTCGGGCTTCGACTGGCTTCAGGTCAACGCCGAGGCCCTGCCTTTTCCCGATCGCCACTTCGATCACGTCACCATCGCCTTCGGCTTGCGTAACGTCACCCACCGCGATCCGGCTCTGGCGGAAATGCACCGGGTGCTCAAGCCCGGCGGTCGCGTCCACATCCTCGAGTTCTCCAAGGTCGGACTGCCCGCCCTGGCGAAACTCTACGACGGCTGGTCTTTCCAGGTCATGCCGCGCCTCGGCGAGAGAATCGCCGGTGATGCGGACAGCTATCGCTATCTCGCCGAGTCGATCCGACGCTTTCCGGATCAGGAGACCCTGGCCGGGATGCTCCGCGAGGCAGGCTTTGAGCGCGTGGCTTTCGAGAATCTGTCGGCCGGCATCTGCGCGATCCATCGCGGCGCCCGCATCTGATGAGCCGCTATGTGACGCCGCTGCCTGGCCTTCTCGCCGGAGCGATCGAAGCCGCCTTTGCCCAAGCCATCGCCCTGGATGAGCAGGCCGGCGAGCGCCTGGCGGCCCTTGAGGGACAGTGCGTTCAGCTCGCACTGGAAGGCGTCGGCATCGATCTGTTCTTCTCGGGCGATGGGGCGGGCTTGAGCGTGGCGGCGGAAACCGACGCCGAGCCCGACACGGTCATTCGCGGCACGCCTTCGGCGCTCCTGGCCCTGGCCGTCCCGGAGTGGGGGGCATCGGGGAGCGGCGTGCGCATCGAGGGCGATGCCGGAACGGCTCAGACCCTGGAAAAACTCCTGCGCCGCCTGGACCCGGACTGGGAGCGCCTCATGACCGATCGCTTCGGTGAGGTTGTCGGTCACCAGCTCTGGCGCCTGGCCCAGGACATGCTGCACATCAGCCGACGCAGCGTCGATCTGGCCAGCGATCAGCTCGGCCACTATCTGCGCGAGGAAAGTGGCCTGCTGGTCACCGCGGCGGAAGTCGATCAATTCACCGTCGACGTCGACGAGTTGCGCGAGGCTGTCGACCGCCTTGAATCCCGCGTGCGCCGGGAGGGACGGGGATGATCCGGCACAGCGTCCGGATGGCAGGCATTGCCCTGACCCTGGCCCGCTATCGCCTCGACGACGGCCTCGAAGGCGCGCCGGTTCGCCTGCTGGCTGGCCTCGCCCGGTTTTTGTCCTGGGGCAAGCGACCGCCGCGGGATGCGGACCTGAGTCGTCGCCTGCGCCTGGCGCTCCAGGAGCTCGGCCCGATCTATGTCAAGTTCGGCCAGATCCTCTCGACGCGCCGCGACCTGCTGCCGCCTCGCCTGGCCGACGAGCTCGCCAAGCTTCAGGACGACGTCGAGCCCTTCGACGTGGACCAGGCGCGCGCGATCGTCGAGGCACAGCTCGAAGCGCCGATCGAGGAGCTGTTCAGCGACTTCGAAAACGTCCCCCTCGCCTCGGCTTCCATCGCCCAGGTCCACGGCGCGAAGCTCAAGGATGGGCAATCGGTCGTGGTCAAGATCGTGCGTCCCGGCATCGAGCGGCGCATCCAGCGCGATATCACGCTGATCAGCAGCCTGGGCCGCCTGGTCCGGCGCTACCATCCGGAAGGCGAGCGCATCCGCCCGGACGAGGTGGTCGGAGAATTTGCCCGCGTCATTGAAGGCGAGCTCGATATGCAGTCCGAGGGGGCGAACGCCACCTCGATTCGACGCAACTTCGAGGGGTCCAGCGACCTCTACATCCCGCGAATCTACTGGGACTACAGCGCCAGCCGCGTGCTCGTGATGGAACGGGTCAGCGGCATCCCCGTGCGCAATACCGCCGAGCTCAAGGCGCTGGGCGTGGACATGGAAAAGCTCGCTCGCCGCGGCATCCGCGTGTTCTACACCCAGGTCTTCCGCGACAACCTCTTCCACGCCGACATGCACCCGGGCAACATCCTCGTCGACGCGAGCCAGCCCGACGACCCGACCTTCATCTCCCTGGACTTCGGCATCGTCGCCAGCCTGCCGCCAGCGGACCTCTACTACATCGGCGAGAATTTCCTGGCCATCTTCAACCGCGAGTACCGACGCGTGGCCGAGCTGCACGTCGAGGCCGGATGGGTGCCTTCGGACACGCGCATCGACCAGCTCGAAGCCGCCGCCCGGGCCGTCTGCGAGCCGGCCTTTACCCGCCCCCTCGAAGACGTCAGCTTTGCCGAGCTGGTGATCAACCTGTTCGCGGTGGCCCGCAAGTTCAAGCTCACGCTGCAGCCGCAGCTGGTGATGCTGCAAAAAACCCTGCTCAACATCGAGGGCATGGGCCGCGATCTGTATCCGAAGATCAATATCTGGGACGTGGCCAAGCCGGAGCTGGAATCGATCTACCGCGAGCGCTACGGCCTGCCGCGCACGGCTCAGCGCATCGGCCGCCAGCTCCCCGGCATGCTTGCCCGAAGCCCCGAGCTGCCGACCCTGATCTATGAATACCTGAAGCTCGCCAGCACGGGCTCGATCCGCACCCGCATCGACTCGAAGGATCTGGAAAGCTTGTCCGACCAGATCGGCCAACACAATCGCCGCCTGCCCGGCGCGATCCTGGCTGCAGGCCTGATCGTCGCCGGCGCGGTCCTTGCCGGCTATCAGGTCGGCCCGCAGTGGGGCGAGCTCTCGATCCCCGCCGGCATCGCCGCCCTGACGGGCCTGCTCGTCGGCTGGCGCGCGTTGCGATAGGCGCGCCGGCGCGCCCGAGCACAGCCGTTCAGAGGCTCTTCAGGGCTGGCTTCGGTGGAGGCGCTGAATCACCCGGGCCAGAAACCAGGCCGCCAGGGCACCGAGTAAGGCGCCGATGGCGTTGGCCAGCGCGTCCACCCAGAGAAAGGTGCGATTGGGGATGGGAATCTGGGCCAGCTCGATCAGGAAGCCGAGGGCAGCCAGGCTGGCGACGACCCAGAACAGGGTCGCTGTGCGCGCTCCCGCCCAGGCCACCAGCAGGAAGCCGAGCGTGCCGTAGGCGAGAAAATGGGCCAGTTCGGGCGGGCGCACCGGCGACCAGCCCAGCCCGCTGGGCATCAGCGACCCCAACAAGACGGCCAGCACGGCCAGGCCCGCCGCAGCCAGCCATCCTGTGCGAGGGCTCAAGCGATCAATCCTCGAAGCGATCCCTGAAGATCTGAATCTGCAGCACGTCGCTCGGATCCTCGAGCACCGTCCAGAAGCCACCGATGTGGTCGTAATCGAGGCTCTGAGCCGGGTGGGCGGGATCGGCATCGACCTGGCCAACCGTGCCACGCAGCTCGTAACTACCGCCACTGGCCTGCGTTGCACCGCCATCGACGCTCTGCCAGCGAATCTCGAAACCCGAGCCGGCGATGCTCTCGTTTTCCGAGACCGCGGCTGGCGAGCTGGCGGAAGCAACGACGATCCGAGCATCAGCCGAACTCGGGCCCGTGAAGCCCGCTGCAATCGTCGAGGATGCCGCCAGGCCAATCAGAAGCAGGCCGGCCACGGTCAAGAGTCGAACCGGCTCAGCGCTGGCCATCGGCTGCCTCGATCCGGGACTTGAGAGCGTCGAGTTCACCCCGGAGCTCGGAGATCGCCTGATCCTGCGCCTCGTTTTCATCGCGCAGGGCCTGGTTCTCGGCCTCGAGGCGCTGATTCAGGCCCTGAATGGCCGCCAATGCCACGCCGCTGGCATCGACGGTACTGATCGTCGCCGTGCTGCCTCCAAGGCCGAAGGCTGCGTGGAAGTCCTCAGCCATGGGTCCCAAGTGCATGCCCTCCCCCGGCGAGGCCTTGTAGACCCAGCGGGTCACCGGTAGCTCGAGCAGGCGAGACAGGATCGTGGCAGGGTCGACCGCCTCGAAGCCCGCCTTGAGGGCGCGGCTCGAGCTGTTGGTCCAAACCCCACCGTTCGATAAAAAGGCGCCGGTCGAGGTGTTGATGAATCGCCCGCTGGGAATACTTGGGCTGCTGTTGGCGCCGAGATAAATGCCACCGGAGGCACGGACCAGGAATTGGTCGCTGCCCGTGGAGACAAAATCAGCGTTTTGCGAATCGGCCCAGACAAAGGTGCCCTCATCGCCCGCGCCAGGAGTTCCGACAGGAACGCCCAAGCACCCGAAATCATCGCCCCCTGCGGGGAAGGCAGGACGAACCTTCGCCCGTTGTCCGCCTGCCCATGACGAGTTCCCGCCTGCGCAGTTCTCGAGGCCACCGGAAACAAAGCCCGCATTGCCCGTGGCGGAGTTGAACACGCCCCCAGCGATGGCGCTATCGAACCCCCCGGCAAAATTGCCGAAACCGCCTGATATCGTGCTTCCAACCGCCGTCGCTCGGTTGCCTACACCGCCACCGATCGTTGCTTCATTGTCGGTCACGAAATTCTCGAAGCCGCCGGCGATCGTGCTGTCATCGCCGAGAATCTGGTTCGTCTTACCGCCGCCGACGGTGCTCGCTTCACCCCCGGCCAGATTGTCGACGCCGCCACCGACCGTCGCCCAGGGAGCATTGCCCACGTTGCCATCGTTAAACCCCGCCTCGTTGTCCTGGCCGCCGCCGACGGTGCCGAAGTTGTCATGAACCCGATTCGGATTGGCAAAGGTGCCCGGATTAGCGCCCGGAACGCCGCCACCGGACACGGTGGCGCCGCGAACACTGGGCTGGAGAAAGTTATCGGGGCTGCCCATCAGAATGTTGCCGGTGAATTCGCCGGGTGCCGGCAGCGCCACCACTTCGAAGCGGGCGATGGGCCGGTTGTTCGACCGCAGGACCAGGGCCTCGGCATCGGTGGTACCAAGGAAATCCGAACTTGAATCCGTGCCCGCATTCCCGCTCAAGGACCAGCCGGACCCACCACCGCCCGCGCTCGCGCAGACCGCCGTGCCGTTTTCGAGGATCTGGCGCACGAACTGGCCGCTGGGACAGGCGTTGACCACGCGGCGCTGAACTTCGCCTGAATCGATCTCCGTGCTGCCGACGCTGTCGGCGACGATGCTGTCGCGGTCGACCGAATCGGCCAGGGCAACGGCCGCCGCCCAGGCGAAGGGCGTGGTCGAAAGGCGAGTGCGCGGTGACAGGGTCTGGAAGCTCCCCGAGCCGGCGACGCGAACGTCAATTTCGAGAAAGCGCGGCTGGGTCGCCAACGGGGCACTACCGAAATCCAGAAAGACGGAAAACACGCCGTCGTCGACTGCCACGTTATCCAACGACAGGGTCGGCCCGACCGACGCCCCGCCCGAAGCGGCCGAATAGAGCCGGAAGCGGAAATCATGATCACCGTCGACCGGCGATCCGGACAGGCGGAGTTCACCCTGATAGGTAAATCCAGGGTCGAGGGAGGCATGGCCAACGGGAACGCCCGCAGCGAAAAGCGCGATCAGCGTCACCATCCATGCCGTAAAGGTTGATCGAACCGTCATAAGACGTCCAGGCAGATTCAAAACCCTTCCATGATTGAGCGTAACGCCTGGCCGGTCAAGGGGTTTGAGACCTAAGCCTCGCTCGATCCAGCCCGACCCGGCTCTGAAGTCAGCGGCGTTGAAACGAAAAACGCCCGGGGAAAACCACCCCGGGCGTCGCACGATCTTCAATAATCTTCGACAATCGTCGATTATCGACGATGACCGTCGGTCATGGTCGGTGACTGGCAAGGCCGGTACCGACTGGAATTCAGGCTTACCGACGGGTCGCCAGGGCCGTCCAGCTCAGGGCGGAGAGCAGCAGCACCAGCAGCGCCAGGCCCCAGGGCCCCAGGCTCGGAACACTACGGAAGGGTGATTCCGGATCCCGGCTGTCCTGCACCGCGTAGAGCGCGTAGCCGCTCAGATAAACGAAGGGCTTGGGATCGTCCACCGTGCTCAGGTCGACGAGCGGGTGGTAGTAGTCGATCCGGCCACTCGGCTCCTGAAAAGTGTTGATCAGCTCATTCAAGCCCGACGTGATCTGGACAAAGTAGCCCGTCTCGCTGAGGGACTGGAGCGCCAGCACCGCGAAGGAGGTCACCTGGCTGACGGTCTGCACCTCATCTACCGGGGAGCTGAAGGCCAGAGAACTCTGGAGAAAGCCACCGGCAGCGGACTGGTGTTCGATCAGCGCGTTCGCCAGGCCGGCGGTCGTCAATCCTGCCCACAGGCCGCTACCGGGCGTCACCGATTCGCCGGTAATTCCCGCCATCCAGACCGCTCCGGCTAGTCCGAGAATGTCGAAGCCTGCTGTGCCGAGCGAATAGCTGGGGTCGGGAGCCGATTCCAGGGCCATCGCCGCACCGGCGGCCAGCGCGCTGTTGAAGCTCGTGATACCCGCCTCATTCGCAGCCGCGGCGATCAGCGCGAGGTCCCAAGCGGCAACGGCTTCACCGGTCGGTGCGCGTCGCGCCAGTTCCGAGGCAACGTAATCGTTGATGTCCCAATCGCCGGTCGGGCCGTAAGTGCCGGCGGTTAGCCGATCCCAGAAATTCGTTTGGATGAAATCCGCATACTGCGAATCGCCCGTCGCATCCGACAGTCGGATGAAAAATAGCGGGTCGAAGGTGCGAATACGCGGCTCGGTGGTGGGAAACGGCTCAAAATTCGCGATCAAATAGTCACCGGCCGCCGTTGCCGATGCAAGAAAAGCCGGATCTTCCGTTGCTACCCAGGCACCGAGCACGCCGAGCGCTGCGGGCGACTGAACGCTGGCAAAAAACAGCGAGACGGGATCACCTTCACTCAGCGGAAAGCTTCCGTCAGGGCGCTGACGAGCTTCGATCCACTCACCCGAGGCCTGCAGGAAGCCATCGACATCTTGGGCAAACAAGGACGGAGCGAACAGTCCCGCCGCAAAACAAACCGCGAGAAACTTGAGCGCCATATTGCGCTTGAAGCCCTCATAACTCTTTGATTTTACAAACGGGCGCATACCCCTCTCCTTCGTGTTTCCTTGCGTGACAGTCATCGCAACTAGTGATTTAACAAGCCGCATCGATCAGATCAAAATCGTTTTACATCAACACTTTCGAGCCGAATCCTAACAGTAAGCTGAAGAAATCTCCAGCATTTTTTGGAAGGCGATTTCCAGCCCACGCTCGCTAATCGCCCCCTTTCACTGAGAATAGCTTGGGCGTGAGGCAGAAGCAATATTGCCCCGAACACGCCGCTGACAACCGAAATAGGCGCGGCTTTCCGCCTGGCGCGCATGACTTGCGATTTGACGCACGCGACCGCGCGGTCGTACACTCCGAGTAACGAGCGTGGAAACCGCACGGTTGTTGCGCACGACAAATCCAAAAAGCGGGACCGAGATATGCTTAATCGAACAAAAATCGCCAGCCTGGCCAACAGGATCTGTGCTTTGATGCTCTTAGCCGCCCTGAGCGCCGTCGCTCACGCTGCTCCTATTGGTTATGTCCAGAGCACTGGAGGGATCACCGTCCAGCCCGCTGGGAACAAGGCGCCCGTTCGTATTACCGGTGACAATTACACGGTCTTTGCCAACGATCGAATTGATACCCGCAACGGGTCGGCCGTGATCACCTTGAATGGAGGCGGGACGATCGGACTTGGACGCGGATCAATTGCCGTCATCGGAGACCAGGTCGGCGCTCGGGGTTTGACCGTTTCTCTCGATCGCGGCTCTGTCACCTACTCGGTTCCCAGCGATTCCGGCGCTCTGGATATCCAAGTCGATGGTGTCACCTTCGCCGCAACGACTACAGCGCCCGCCGGCGGCGAGCTCTCCGGCATTCTCCAAGTGAACGAAAACCGTCAGGTCGATGCCTTCGCACGGGCCGGCGATATCGCCGTAAAGCAGGCCCAGAGCTTTGCGGGCCGTCCTGCGGGCTCGCAGGCAACATCGGCAGCATCCAACGCGACAATGTCGACCCAGGCCTACGACACGCTGACCAACGTATCCCAAGGGAACTCGGTGCGAGTCCAGGCAGCGCCGGATGCATCGTCAAGCAGCGTCGCCGTTGTCACCACCGCCGTCGCCCAGCCGGTTAGCGCCACGGCCAGCAGCGAGATTGCTCTCGTCGGCGGGGCTCAAGGAACGACCATGGTTGTTTCCGATAAGAAAGACGACCAAGGCATCCAGTCCGTCAGCCCCTGACCAACTCCCAAATCCAACAAAAAAAGCCGGGCCCATCGCCCGGCTTTTTTGTGCCCTTAGGAAGTAGAAGCGTCGCCCCAAGCCCGGATTCCCCGATTCATCCGCTTAGCCCCTTAGCCCCTTAGCCCCTTAGCCCATTACCCCCTTGGCCCTTTTGAGCCCTTCGCCCTTCGCCCTTCGCCTTTTTTCTCAGCCCGCAAGTCTCAACAATCGGACCAAGCCATCAGCGACAGCGCCTTGATCCTCCGGGCTCAAGACACCTACCTTTCGAATCACCAGCGGAATTGCCAACGTAAACAGCTTCATCCGCACCACGGAGGCAGAAGGCAGTCCAGCACCATCCAACCCCTTGATTTCCAGATCCAGCGGCCAGTCGGAGTGTTTGGCACTGGTGATCATCGCCAACACGAGGTGACCTGATTGCTGATTGAAGGTCCCGGCATCGGAGAGCACCAGAGCGGGCCGGCGTTTTGTCGTGTTGCGATCGGTTAACGGAAACGGTACGACCACCACATCGAAAGCCTCAAAGGTCACGATAGGCATCCTCATCGGCCGCCGACATCCACTCGCTCAGCGTTCCTTCCAAGCTGTGAGCAAATACCAGGTCAACCGAGCGCGCCTTACGAAGCGTGATCGAATCCCCCTCGATGTCGAAAGCCACCGCGTCGCCAGCCTTCAACTGAAGCACGCGACGCACAGGCTCAGGAATAGTGGCTTGATACTTCTTCGTCAGCTTACTCGTGGCAGTTTCCACCGCCAGAACTCCGCGATCAGAGAATTACCGGTATTACCCATTACCCCAACGAAGCACAACAAACACCCACGACCCAAGCAGCCACCCGATCGCCTGTGCCCAGAGCCTATTTTTTTCCTTATCCCTCTATCCCTTTTACCTTTTTTGTAGCCCTGAGCCTGTGTTTTCGCCTTTTCCCTTTATCCCCTTCCCTTGACCTTCATTAGCCCTGCGCCCTGCGCCCTGCGCCCTGTGCCCTGTGCCCTGTGCCTACCCTTTGACACAAACTTCGTGCAACACTATTCTCGTGCCATGAAAAATCTCACCATCACTCTGGACGAAGAAACCGCCCACTGGGCTCGGGTGCGGGCGGCAAAGCAAAATACCAGCGTTTCAAAAATGCTCGGCCAAGTGCTGCAGGAACTCCGCGAGCTAGAAGATCAGCGCAGCACGGCAGCGGAACGGTTCTTCTCGCGGCCCACGAAGACCCTTCAGCAGGCTGACAAACCTTACCCCGATCGCGATTCGTTGTATGACAGATCGATACTTCGTTGACACCAATATTCTTGTCTACAGTCGTGATCCACGCGATGCTGACAAGCATCGAATCGCAAGACAGTGGATCTCCGATTTATGGTCTTCTGGAAACGGCCGAATCAGTACGCAGGTTCTCAAGGAGTACTACCAAGTCGTCACGCGCCGCTTAAGCCCCGGCATGCCCGTTGAGGATGCTCGTGCGGACATACGTGACCTGATGACCTGGAAACCGATCGAGCTAACCCCCGGAATCTTCGAGCAAGCCTGGCATCTCGAGGACTGCGTCCGTGTTTCCTGGTGGGATGCACTCATTCTTGCCGCCGCCCGCCAAAGCGGCTGCAACTATCTGATTTCCCAAGACCTACAAGGCGGCCAAACCATTCAGGACCTCACCATCCTAAACCCCTTCACCCAAGGCGTTCACGAACCCTGAAGCCCTTCACCCTATTTTTTTACCTTGAACCTTGAGCCTGATCTCGTTCAAACCCACCCCCGCCACCAATAGACCCAATACCCCACCCACTCATGCACTGCGCGCGTACTGCCCGCCAGCGCAGCAGCACTCGGCAGAAAATCCCGAAGCCCCAGATCACCTGATGACACCTCGAAGTCGGTGGCAACCGGCACGGGATCCAGCCCGACGGCCCGAAACGCGGCAACCGAGCGGCGCATATGCAGCGCAGAAGTCACCAGCAACAGCCCCTCGATACTCTGCTGCTCCAGCAGCTCGGCCACAAACACCGCATTGCCTCGGGTCGTCAGCGCCTCATCCTCGACCAGAATCGCACCCTCCGGAACCCCCAGGTCGAGCAGAAACAGCCGGCCAGCTTCGGCCTCGGTCATTCCCGACCCGCGTCCAGGCGATCGCCCACCGGAAACGATGATCCGGGGAGACTTGCCCGCATGAAATAGTCGGGC